>Ga0137394_10000344_pt1 | contig 32258 bp, 34 predicted proteins | sample czobulk116metaG_FD_108278 | JGI IMG/M metagenome (GOLD analysis project Ga0137394, IMG submission 108278) | Vadose zone soil microbial communities from Angelo Coast Range Reserve, California, USA - czobulk1.16 metaG | ecosystem: Environmental > Terrestrial > Soil > Vadose zone | place: USA... | reverse complement strand
TGCTGCTGTCAATAGCGCCGCTGCCGCTGTCAGTAGCGCTGCTGCTGTCGATAGCGCCGCTGCCAACACCGCCAGCGCCGCTGCCGCCGCCAACACCGCTGCCGCTGCCGCCGCCAACACCGCTGCCGCTGCCGCCAATGCCGCCGCCAACACCACTGCCGCCAACGCCGCCGCCAACAATGGCGATCCCCAAACGTCGCTGAGTGCGTATTACCCCGTTCTCTCTCAGCGATGATCCGAGTTCTTATTCTATTTTTTCTTCTTCTTCTCTCAACGATTAGCTCTCGATCCGGGTGTTATTGCACAGGGTTTCGCAAACGACGGCCAGAACCCGCCTGTTGCCGGCCAGATTGCCTCCCTCACCTCTACCAACAATTTCATCAATTTCTGCCTTACCGTTCCCAATTTACCGATCACGAATGGTCAGCAGATCAAGACCGGTTCTTGCAACCCCGCGCCAATGGGTGTCATCGCTGCGACTACGAACATGCCATCGTCCAAGTTCGTGTCACCCGTGAACGGTCAGAACATCCAGGCCAACACCGCTTTCACCATCTCCATGGCGGTCAACAACCTCGAGACCGGCAATTTTGTCAACGCTAAGACCAACTACTACGCTGGTCCCCAACAGGTTAACGCCCAGGGTACCATCATCGGCCACACCCATTTCACTGTCCAGGACGTTGGCTCCTTCACGTCTACAACACCCCAGGACCCCAATGTTTTCGCATTCTTCAAGGGCGTTAACGGTGCTGCAGTCAACGGTGTCGTATCCGAGTCGGTCGCGAATGGTCTCCCTGATGGCGTTTATCGTGTCTGTTCTATCAACACTGATGCGAACCATATGCCATGTCTTGTTGCTGTTGCACAGCACGGTACCCTGGATGACTGCGTTTACGTGAGCAGTCTCCTTTCGATGTGCTTCATTTCGTCTGATTTCCTTCGTAGTTCTCCATCGGCAATGCCGGTAATAATAATCCCTTCGGCAATGGTGCAGCTGCGGCTAATGGGACTGCTGCCGGAAATGCGGGTAATGCAGGAAACGGCACCGGAAGCGCTGCCGCCTCGTCTGCTGCCCCTGCAGCGTCGAGTGCTGTTGCTCCTGCAGCATCGAGTGCTGTTGCTCCTGCAGCATCGAGTGCTGTTGCTCCTGCGGCGTCGGGTGCATCGTCTGCTGCTCCTGCGGCGTCGAGCGCAGCGGCAGCGGCAGGTAACGGCGGGAAGAACGGGAAGAACAGGAATGGCAACAACAGGAAGAACCGGAACGGTAACAACCGGAACCGGAATGGCAACAACCGAAACCGGAATGGCAACAACAGGAACAGGAATGGAAACTCGCGCTTCTTCGGGCGTGACTTCTGATCTGGGAGACAACTAGATACACCCGGGTCTTCGTTCTCGTGTTCATTTTGCCTTTGGGCGTGTTGTACATTACTATACCGTTGCGTTGCGTAGATTGAGCTAGGCTTCATCGCAATTCAAGTATTGGGCAAGTTAGGATCCTTCATCGGACGTGATGTGTGATTTGTGAAGATTGCTCGGCCAGTCAGATGACAGCGATGCGACATATGACAGGTCTTTCATCAAAAAAATATATGGTACAAGTGATGGTCTACCAAATGGGGGTGCTCGGCAGAACTTATCATGCGTTGGGAGATTGGCTGGACAGAGTTGACTGTACTTGTGAGAAACAGTTGAAAGAACTCATGACGACGGGCGTTGTTTGTGAAAGAAAAGTGATGCCAAGGCTTAGATGGCGCTGCTTTTGGCGCCCGCCACCCGCGCTCACACTTGATGGGCGTAGCTGGTCGGCCGCTGGTGGCTACCGTCGCCCCTTTCCTATCAACCTTTCGTCGTTTTCTTTCTAGGTCTGGTGGTCCTCTCCTTCATTCCCCACAGATGCTCCTCCGATTCCGTTCCCTCCCTTCTTCTCATGTGCTGGCCACTCTCTTTCTCGTGATCTGCTTCACGACTTTCACATCAGGTAGGGGGAACCCCAGCAACCGTTTTATTTTACTTCTTTTCTCGCTCTTTCGATGGGCTGACTTTCATTCTGTGCTCCCAGCTTCGAGGGCTCAACGTCCACTGAAGCGCATACATCACCCGACTACTTTGGCCATAGAAATTTACCCTCGAACGCAGCATCCTTCATCATCCCATCATGCCCGTGACATAGCCCCTGATTCCACCACCCTACATCATACCGACTCTTTCCGACTGACTCTCTCTGCCTTTGGCGAAACTTATCACCTCCATCTACGCCCAAATGATCACCTCGTACACCCATCCGCGCGCATCGTTTACTACGACACCAACCCTGCCGGTCAGAGCGTGGTTTCACACACGGAACCTCTCCTTCTGTCATCCGTTAGAGCGTACTGGGGAGAGGTTGTCCCGGCCCAGGTCTCATCAGAGCGCATGCGTGCCGATGCCGCCCGCGCTCCTCACTACCCTGGCGACGTTATCGGGTGGGCACGCATCACCGTGCACGACCAGGGCGACGCTCAAACAGGCCGCCCTCCCGTCTTCGAGGGTGCATTTTCTGTCCGAGGCGTCACCCACCACGTCACGACGCGCGACAACTACTTCCGCAACCGGGGCCCGCTCGACCCGCATCTCCATTCGCGATCTTCTGCTGCGCAGCACAGCCTGTCCGAGGCTGACGGCGGTCTCGTGATTTGGCGCGATTCGGACATCATGGATCCGTCGGAGGAACGTGCGGCACGGAGGGACTATGCGCGCGAGCAGCGGCGGTCTTGGACGCCTGACGAACCTGACCCCGAGCCGGCGCGGTGCGCCATTGACGCCTTGCCGTGGAACTCGGATCCGCTGTCGAATCCGGTACTGCGGCGCCCACCGAGCACTAGTTCATGGTATGGCGCATTCGGTCTCAATGGTGCGGGCTCGTTGGGGGAACTCTTGAAGAAGCGCGACGATATCGCTGGACCCGGCATGAATACCAAGTGAGCGATCTCATTGCGTCGGGATGTTTCGTTGGTTGGGTTTCTTACCGACTACATCACAGTTTTGCGAACGTTATCGGACGAACGAATGGTTGTCCGGCGGAGCAAAAAGTGGTACGTGAGAGAATGGCCTTACCCCCGCGTTGGCATTTCGACCATGGCCTCACAACGTTTAGATTTATATGGGTGTAGCTGCTGACTGCGAGTATGTGAGCCTTTACGGGTCGCAAGCCAACGCAACACAGCAGATCTTGACCATATGGAACACTGCGAGTGTTTTATACAAAGTATGAGAAATATATCTCCTATGTCTTGTCACCCAGTCCTCACCTAGACTAGGACAACTTCAACGTCAGCCTCGGGATCGTCGAGCTTCAAATTCAAAATACTACGTGAGCCAACTCACCTATTATGAAGTTACAACCTCCCTTAACACGACGCCATTAGATGCCCCACTGTGGCAGACCCTACTATACCCTGGAATGTCAATTGCAGCAGTCCAAATGTAAACTTGGATGACCGACTCTCACTCTTCTCTCGATGGCGCGGGGATAAAGGTAAAGATGGTGCTGGACTTTGGCACATGATGAGCAACTGCCCCACCGGTTCCGAGGTTGGGATCGCCTGGCTTGGTACGCTGTGCCAGGTCAACGCAGCAACTTCCGGTTCCTCCGTCATCTCGGGTACCGCAGTGTCAACAGCAGGGCTGACAGAATGGCAAGTCATTGCCCATGAGATGGGTCACAACTTTGGGGCTATCGTGCGTCCGTTTACCTCTTGTCAATGACGGTTTCTCTTACGAATATACACGGCCGATTTTTTAGCATGATGTGCGTACCGTATCGAATCCACTTCCAGTTCACAATTACTGACAGTTTGGGTTGATAGTGTGCAAACGGATGCAACAATACAAGCGCTTGCTGCCCACTAACCACCAACACTTGCGACGCTAACGCCAAGTTTTTGATGAGCCCAGTCGCGTCAAGCGGAGAGATGGAATTCTCGCAATGTTCAATCGGGAATATCTGTACGCCATCGAAATTTCGCCTTCCTATCCGTGCTCTTGCTAAACCCTCTGCCAGGTTCGCTGATGCAGGGCACAGTCGCAGGCAGTGTGAATACCAGTTGTCTCTCTAATCCGGACCCGAGTCGCCAGACAATCACGCTCCAGATGTGTGGAAACGGTATCGTGGAAAATGGAGAAGATTGCGACCCAGGCAAAGGTTCCAACTCGACGTGCTGCAACTCCAGCACTTGCAAGTTCCTCGGTAGTGCCGTGTGTGATCCCAGCAGCTCGCCGTGTTGCAATGCCCAATGTCAATTCGCGCCAGCGACACAGATCTGTCGAGCAGCCAAAGATCCGAATTGCGACACGGCGGAGATGTGTACTGGGAATTCGTCCACCTGCCCAGCAGATGTGTTTGCGCCAAACGGGAAGAGCTGTGGGCCCAACGGCCTGGCGTGTGCGGCGGGGCAGTGTACCTCCATGACGCGTGAGCGATGCCTTTTTTTTTTTTGGAAAATTTCTGACAGGAACTGACGGCATGTGGTTTCAACAGTACAATGCCAACAGTTGGGAGCATCGTTGGGTCTGCAGGCCGCGTGCCCGGGTCGAAACGATGTCTCGTGCAGGGTCTCGTGTCAGGACCCTACAACGTCAAATCAGTGTGTCCAACTGGACACCCTGCTTATCGACGGCTCTCCCTGCGGTCCGTTTACGTTATTTCTTTGTGCCTTCATTCTCCTGAGGCGATGCTCTTTTCTGGACAGGTTACGGCGGCTCATGCTCAAATGGAACGTGCCAAAGAGGAAGCCTTCTTGATACTGCTAAGGTAATGCCCCATTTTATTTTCAGAGGGACCTGAGGCGATCACTCACTGATCTACGCCTTGCGCCGCCGGGCTCGGGCAATTTCACAGGCCTGGTATGTGGCAAACTTGCAAATCTCGATTCCGGTCACAGTCGCTGCAGCCTTATTTGCCATCACCGTACTTTGGGGTACTATAAGTAAGCCTCGCTCGGTTAGGGTTCAAGCGGTCATTGACGGGGTATCCTAATATAGGCTGTTGTTGCAATTATCGCAAGCGAAAGGGCACGCGTTTCCCGGACTATGGGCCACCGTTGATGGAGAGGATACCCAGCGACGTCGGCCGGGAACCAAATTCTGTACCATATTCATTTACAGGGCCATATGCTGCTGGAGGACGCTCAAGTGAGAGGAAAGGTCGTTGGGGATAGTACGTAGGACCGCTACCTCTACGAATTTGCGGCGCCCACTATGTTCTGGATGATATCACGGTTATTTAAGGATGCTACTCTCTGTATCAGGAACTCTCGGCGTCGAACTTTGGTCTCCTTTCGAGTATGCCGTCGACAATACCAAATTCTAGAGCTTCTTGTGCTGCGGGCGAGATGTTGAGTCAGGCGCCTCGGCGACCACGGAAGAAGGAACGGACCAGTCATGAAATAATCACGCTCGAGTGCCGTCTCTGTCGGAACAGCGAAGAAGGCAAAATATTTAAGTTAGACAGGTCATCCACCCAAACACCGACGCGCTTACCGAAGCGGTGCAAGCCCTGTTCTTGCAACTCTCCGGGTTGACCGCAGTGCCGTTGATAGATTCCTGTGAGGAGCTTACGGATGCGTAGAATTTCCTTTGCGTGAATGGCAATATCAGAAGCCTGTCCGGATGCACCCCCGGAAGGTTCTGTGATGGCACCACGAGCATTCAAATTGGGGACAAAGCGGCGATGGGGAAGGTTAGCTCACGATGTATCATGATGCTGGCATTGGGAAGGCAATGCCTTTTCCCCTTTTCTCCTGTGCGAGTGATCGGAATCATCATTAAGTCCTTAGCGCTCGAAGCACGTTACGGACCAGCGGCGAGAAGGAGAGAACCCATGGACGCTGCTTGGCCTACACAATAGGTGTGTATTGGTGACGAAACGTACTGGAAGATGACGTTTACGTGAGGGATTACTAGGATCACAGGAAGAGTGGCAAGGGTCTGACCTGCATCTACAACATCAGCGTTAAAAACCGTTCGCCTGCGCGGTCATCAAGCACAGCAAGGGCACTCACCGTATCATATATGGCTAAACCGGCCGTGACGCTCCCCCCGGGTGAATTGATGTAGAGGTGTATAGGTTTTGATGTCTCTTCAGCCTCGAGAAACAGGAGTTGCGCAACGATCAGCGCTGCGTCCGTGTCGCGAATCTATAACCATCGCAGTTTAGCCGAGAGGAAATTGTATCGATACGTGGTCTACGGACGGGCCCATAGAGCATGATGACACGCTCTCGAAGAAGTCGAGAGAAAATGTCATATGCGCGTTCACCTCTTCCCTGCGAGTGCGTGCAAAAAGTTAGGTTCAGTCAGAAACAAGCCTGCAAAGCGACGGCGTAGGGGGCATACACACACCCCACACGCACCGTTTGCTCGACGACGATCGGGACTAGCCCATCGCCGGTAGGCTCTGACCAGTGAGAAAGGGAGTAAGGAGCTTGCGATGTGCGCGTGTGTAAATTGTGAAGGGGTGCGCGTGTCGGATACGCTGAGCGGCCGAGGGCCCTGGAAAGAGCTGAACAAGAGCGCAACATGAGATCCTTGGCCTTTCGCGTGGTGGCGCGCGTTTCTCGCTGGTTTCTGGCACCACGTGACAATCGCGTTGGTGGTTCGTGACTGGGTACTTCTTGGATCTAAACCAAACTCTGAAGAGACGAGCCGAAGCTTAACCTGGCTTCTTAATCTTCAGGTCTCAACCATCACGACAGGGCACCTAGCCTCGCGTTGAAAAGGTGTGTGATGATGATAATAGTTGGTCCCGAAGGGGCTCAATCCCATCAGGAAACGACCTCTTCGACGCGTGTTTTCAAAACCGCCTTGCCTGCCGCGATAACATGGCCCAACGCCCAAGATCAGAACGGTCTACCGAGGCTCCTATGGATTTCCAGTTCACCTCGCGTCCAAGTGTGGACTTCGTTCCTGTTTGGAAAACACCGGCCACGCCTTTGAAACGTGAGCATGCTTCACGGCAAACGTACGGAACCGACTGAGACTAACCCCCTACATCCCATTCCCCCCAAATGCTCCTTCGCGCCCGCGCACAGGTACACATACTGACATGAATCCACCCTTAACGCCATCTTCGGTCCCCACTTTCGGAACCAATCCAAGCGTTCCGTTTATTTTCCAATCACCACCGCCGAAATCGCCCTATGTACCCGCTTGGGCCCCGCCGGAGAACTTCTCCCCAGAGAAGGCCTTCCCGCAAGAGGAGATAAAGGATGTAGATATGGGAGAACCGAGCCCACCAAAGGCCCAGGAAGCGGGCACGGATGGCCGTCGCACCATTGCACTCGGTGCAATTCGGAGAGTGTTCAAGTCTCGGCAGAAGACCAGAAGCAGAGCACACGCCGTCGAAGAGAATAGTGGCGAGTCTTCCGCCAGTGATGATGGAAGCGACGATGAACATTTCAAATCACGTCTGCCCCACGTTCAGAAGCTCTCGCACCATTACACACTGAACATGCCGTCGCCTGCACCTTTAAATGCAGATAGACCCTATCTCCTTCTTGGGTGAGTCGCAGTTTATACCGGACGATCGCTTGTTCAGAGCTATGTACGGTAGGTATCTTCAATTTTTCTTCAATTCAGCTTTGGTCCTCCTGTTTCTCTATCTGTTGGTGCAATTCATCTTGACGGTGCAGCGGGATGTGGAGCAACGAATCTCTGAGTACTCGATGGGTGAGAACCTTGATCCTTTCGACGCGTGCAAAGGTCGTTGACGGTCACTTGTAGACATCGTGCAGGAGATATCGAACTGTGCAGCACAATATAAGGCGAACTTGTGCGGGACTAATCCCGTCCCTGCCATGCTTCGTCAGTGCGGTGCATGGGAGACATGCATGAATCGAGATCCGACTGTGGTTGGGCGCGCCAAAGTGGGGGCTGAACTGATTGCTGAGGTCATCAATGGGTTTGTTGAGCCTATTAGCTGGAAAACCTTGGTTTGTCGCCCGTCTATTCTCGTGATCGTTGACGTTGACTGGGGCGCCTAAACGCAATGACCAATTCGTCTCCCTTCCAGGCATTTACGTTGTCCTCCTTGGCTTTCTTGACAATTTTTGTCAATTCGCTACTTTCCCTCTTCCGTTCGAGACTTTCATCTCCAGAGCAGGCGCCGGCCCAGACACAACAGCTATATCCACTTCCGCCACCGCCACTCTACCCCCCGCAGCTGTCTCGTGATCCTGGATGGCGTCCGGACTCGTGGGAGGATGGGTCCTTCCAGACGCCTAGCCGGAGAAGGCGTTTGGAAAATGGAGCGGCGGCCAAGGTTTCGTAGGGATGGATAGCGCCTTGCCAAAAATACCATCATTTTATATGATTTGAAGGGTCAAACCTTGGGGTGCTGCGTCTGTCGGGTACAGCAATCTTGGGCGGGTCGTTTCCAAACTTGTCAGATCCTTCCATACAGTCTCTCGTGCCTGGCAGACCAACTCGCTATCATAACCCATCTCCGAATCGTGGCCATCATATGACCCTTCTATCAATCACGTCACAGCTTTCTAAGCAGTCTCCGGGAGTCATAATCTTGTTTGAGCATCCAACGGCCATGAACCACTGGCAGTGGGCATACGAGTCACAGTCCGTGCCTCTATTATGGAGTGTCATGGAGACATTCACGGCGCTAAGTAGCCGAGCCGAGGGGTTGTGGTGCTGTCTGTCCTGCACCTCCCACCTATCGGCATTAGTGTCCTCATGGTATCGGCGCCCCTCACTTGCACCAGTTGCGTGTCCTTCTAGAACTCGGTGCTTCTTTTCCACATGGGGCACCGCCGTGGGAGACGGAAGAAGGGTCAAGTGCCGCCCAATGGCGAGGTCAGAGAGCCTACTTGGTGTGTCCTAGCTTGATCGTGCGAGGGGTGCGCATCTGTGAAAGGTTCCAAACTGGGCAAGAAGCGAAGGTCGACCACGCTCTTTTTTGTTCCTCACCAGAAGAGAGACACATACGACGCCGCAAATCGAACTGAGATTGACAGATCCGATAACAATGTTTTCCTCGGCGACCTTGGCCCTGGGGCCTGCCGGATTCGCCCGCCGAGTTACAAAAGCCTTCCCCTTCCCGTCCCCCTCTCAATCGTAGCACAAACCAGTCAGCGACTTTCCTGGAAGACGGGCAGAGTGTCAGACCTCTTTTATGTATTTATTTTCTTCGCAACTGCCGGTCCATTGTTGCGACTTGCAACCACCCAAGTTCCGGCGAGGCGGCTCAGCCATTTCCCGGTTCTGTCAGGCTGATTGCGCCGACCGCTGAGCGCAGCAGCTTGTATTGTATGGATGTGTGTATATGTATGGTATATATCGTACACGGCGGCGCATTCTGCTTCTGCTTCCCCTCGGCGCCCATCTGCCAGCGTTCTTTGGAACACCGTGTAGAACGCATTTTTGTGTCTATGTGGGTTTGTCGTGACTCCGACCACAAGTAAGATTCGTTCCCAGGGCCATCTTGCACCCCCACCCCCCCCCCTTTTTAGGCACGAGGGAAACGGGAAGATCCCCACCGCAGTTTTTCCCCTTTGCCCCCTTGAGGAGCCTTAATTGACGTGCCGCGAGGAGACCCCCTCCCTCTATGGGATTCGAAGATCAGAATCGAAGGGCAACGTGAGACCATCATGTCATAAAGTTAACGTATCTGTGCCGTTTGAAAAGCCCCTGCTGGCAATCCGTCCGTTGTATACGTCGTCAGGGGGGGGCCCAGGTTAGGGGACCTGGGCCGCGAACCACTCCCCTCCCTCCCCAAACCCCTTCATAAAGGGAGAGAACGACTAAACGGTTCAAATACGTATTTGTATTTTCAGTTTACACTTTCCCACGGGGTGACCGGAATGGCGCAGATCGGGCCAGATCGGGTGGCCTTATCAACCTATAACAGGGGCGGCGCTTCGGATTTCTTCGCGTCGGAGACGAAACATCGGTTTCTCCGAGGACAGCCCGGCAGCAGTTCCAGTTTGATCTCGGGCTCGGGATGCGCAGTCGTGCGCGGGGCAGACGACGTGCCACTGACGCATCTGCCCGCAATTTTCTTGCTCCATGCCCTATTCTGGTCTAGCCTTCCCATGGCACCCCCTGCCTCCTCGACATTGCGGGCGTTGTTTGTTTTTAGTATGGTTTCATATCATCAAATGACTCCCCATGTCCCTGGCCTGGTTGACGTGATCATCAACCTCGTGTTACACCTCTCAAGGTCTCAGCAGGTTAAAGAAAAAGACCGGTGTCCGATCATCTCGATGTACGAGTGCCACCCGTTAAACGTGTCGGTCGGACACTGCTCTTCCGCGGAGTTAAACGCTTCGAGAGAGGCATTTTTCAGCATGTCCACAATGCACACACACACACTCATTATAAAACAATGGCAACCGAGTACTGGCCCTGTGGCCCTGATTGTGTTAGCGCTGGCATGCGGGTCCCGCCTTCCCTACTTGACTCCCTAAGCTCGTAGCTGGTGGTACTGTACTTCATCGAGCTTCATCGCGCGCATGATCCGACCAGAGGCAAACATGGCTGTGCCTTTACGGCATTTACTCCACTCCTATGAACTCTAATTCCTTAGGCGTGCCAATACGAGGGATGATATATATGATATGTCGTAGATAGCTTGGGGCGGAACAATCATCGGGGTTCATAGAAAACATGTCGGCGCCGACGCAACGAATCCACCGACTGGAATAGGCTACGGCGTCGTGACACGTCACGGTCTTGCTAGGAAACGATGCGCCAATCGATAACTGCCAGATCGGCCCTGTTGCTGCGCCAATCCAGCGATCATAGGGCTAATTCTTGCGTTTGCCTGCCGCTGCGGTTCCCTCTGTTGCCCCAGCCACTGCGGCGGCCGACTTTTCCTCTTCTTTGTTCTGGATCATGAATCAGACAGATGTCGTTTCATGAAAAGAGTGATCCGAGCACACCTTCTGTTTAGCTCTGAGAGCTTCGGCATCACTACGGTCACACAGGATGGTCACCGCTAACGAACATATGACACAGGTGAATCCCCTATCACCTACCCTTCCTTGCGCTTCGCCAGACTGCTAGCGCTCTCCTTGGGCTTGGTTTTGTTCGCGGCCGCCTTCTTCTGCGCCTTGAGGCGGTCATTCTCTCTCTGGTTTCCACCTAATCAATCAACAAAAATGAGTACTGCCTCTGTGGACACAACGTACAAGTGCTCACGAGTCATGATCGTTGTCGATGTTGTCGGCGTGCGTCAAGATGTGTCGAGTCGAAGAACAGCGTGACAAGATTTTCGCAAGCGTGACGCGGACACTGTCACGGCTTGCCTGATCTGAACCAGGGTTCTTGTAACCTTTTTATATTAGCCTTTGGTGATCCGATCCAAAAATTGATCGTGGGTCCTGCACATGGCCTGACACTGAGACAGGCCTCAATGCTTCCTGGAAGTTGGAAGAGTTGACGTCAGCGCCGAGACTCAGCTCGGCAAAGGCCCGGCATGGGGCGAGTTTCCATTTGACCTTATACGCGTTTCGCACGATCTCACGAACCACAAACGTTTGATGGTCGGGCATTGGAGCATATGGAAAATTTTCTTTGGCTTCAGACGATAAACCAGTCCTGTGACTGATAGACTCGACGATAAGTCCTAGGATCGTCGTGCCCACCGGCCTCATGGTCACGGGTGATTCTCTGCGTCTTACGTGCAGGATTGGGTCCGTCTAGCTTCATCCGATATGGCCACATAGTCCGAAGATTCGCTCCAACGCTGTGTCAAGGGTTACGTATCCATTCCACGGCTCATTTCTCTCAGTCCGGTGCGGTTATTTCCGGAACGGGATCTGAGATCTGGATCTCGATGACAATTTTTGCGTGGCACAGGAATATGAATTTTGCCACTTGCGCGGTGTTGATGTATGATGTATGGGTGCCTCGCTCGGGCGGCTATGCAGCAAAAAGAGGCAAGGGAAGGTGGACATGAATTTGACAAGCGAGTCTAGTCCATATCGGGTGCTCCCAAACGGGACGTCCCAGCGAGTATCCCTGTCATAAAAAAAAAGCGCCGTCGCCAAGTTTGACGTGGAAGCAACTTAATCAGTTGCTTGGTACAGAAATGGGTGTGTTGCCAAGAACCGCCGACCCCACAGGGGAAAGTGCCTGGAAGGGTGGTGACGCGGTGACGCGCGGAGTTCGGAAGTAGTCTGGTGCATTTGGTCCGTACACGAGGCTATGCTAAGACGGAAGCTTCTTCGATTTCCCAACACAAGACCGGCCTAGATCTGGGTGCGTCACCCAGATAACGCAAGCCTATAGGCTACAGCCACATGCCTGGCTCTGCCTGAGGACCCAAAACGTGAGGCTTTTGACATCTAACGGTGCCGACGGCAGTGACCACCTGACCACAGTTAACAGGCTTTTTCGCGTCAATGGCAATGTCCTGGCACATCTCATTTGATATAGGCGAAGCGGTCCGCGCGCTTTATTGTTGTTGTCATCTTTTTCCATTTTTTTTTTTGCCAGCATCATCGATCTGTTTGGCGAGATGAGGGGAAAGAGCGGGAGTGGATACCCATTAAGCTCTTAAACTTATGACTAATCAACCGATGGATCTCGATTGTAGCGGAAGACGGGAGGATGAAATTGGCGGATATAGTGAAAGAGGCACGAGGTTGGGAAGGAGAAGAAGCGGGATTCAAACCCGGGATTGAATCTGATGACAAGGTAAGTGACGCTTCCGTACGTTGGATGGGATCTTTCTCTGGCCGATCGTCTGTGATCGTGCGAGGGTTGGCTGGGGCTGACCGCCCTGATCAAGTACCCTCCCACTTATATATCACCTTTCGTCCGCCTCAATTCATCTTTTCGCCTTCCTCCCCGTTTCCACCCCCTTCCCCCCTTCACGTGTCCCTTCACCTCACCCCCTCCTCTTCCTCCTCTCCCCATGTCCTCGATTAGACACACACCCCGTCAGTCCAGTAGAGACCTTCGTCTCCATGAGCCCCATGCCCTCCATCCTCCCCCTCACCATGGTCCTCCCCCTCCCCCTCCTCCACCAATACCCCATCTCAACGGCAATGGTGTCGTCCCGGGTACCCCTGCGTCCATTCCAAATGGCGCACCGCATCCGCACCCTTCTTCCCACGTCTCTCCAAAGGGAGCACCCAGTGGCAGCGGACTTCTCCCGCCCTCGATACAAAAGTTGGTCGACGCAAATGAACAGACGTGGCTCGTGATAGGTCGGTTTCACCCTTTTCCCCTTTGGGCCGCGGGTCGCTTATTCTCCGAATAGGTAGCGTCGCCGAGCAAATGGGTGATCTCGAGCATGCTGCAACCGCTTATGAAAACGCATTGCGCCATAATCCCATGTCAATACCTGGCCTGACCCAAGTCGCTGGCATCGCTCGGATCAAGGAAAATTATCCGATGGTCAGATCTTTTTCTCCCTTCGTAATTTAGAGGTTCGATCATGCTGACTAATACTTTCCCAGGCTGTCGAATACTTCCAACGCGTGCTTTCTTTGCAGCAAGACAATGGAGAGATCTGGAGTGCTCTCGGTTCGTCTGATCCGTCATGCATCCAGCCCGTCGCTCACAACCATCTAGGTCATTGCTACCTTATGCAGGATGATCTGCAGAAAGCCTATTCTGCTTATCAACACGCTTTGTACTCCCTCCCGAACCCCAAGGTAGCCAATCATGCCTACGTTGTGCGAGAATCGTGCTTACTGTCAAACAGGAAAACCCGAAATTGTGGTATGGGATCGGAATCCTTTACGACCGGTATGGGTCCTTGGACAATGCAGAAGAAGCTTTCTCGTCGGTCCTAAGGATGGACAAGGGTACGCTCGCACGGGCTCGTTTCTGATTCCCATCTCACTGGGTGTAATCAATACTAGACTTCGACAAATCCAACGAGGTACTTTTCAGATTGGGGATCATCTACAAGCAGCAAACCAAGTACGAAGAAAGCCTTCGGTGCTTTGATCGCATCTTGCGCAACCCCCCGAGTCCTCTTGCCAATGCTGACATTTGGTTCCAAATTGGCCACGTATACGAGCAGCAAGGCGACGTAGGTGCCCGTTTACTGTGCCTCGGTGGTATCTAATATCTATATAGCATGTTCGTGCTCGGGAAGCCTACGAGCGTGTCGTCGCAGAAAATCCAGTACATGCCAAGGTTTTGCAGCAGCTTGGCTGGTTGTATCACCAAGATGGGCCGTCATTCCAAAATCAAGACCTGGCCATACAATATCTGACGAAGAGTTTAGAAGCTGGTAAGACATTTCCATTTGAAATGTCTGCTTGTTCTGAAATCTTGTCAGATCCCTCGGATGCGCAAAGTTGGTATCTGCTGGGACGTGCCTATATGGCTGGCCAAAAATACAACAAGGCGTATGAGGCATACCAGCAAGCTGTTTATCGAGACGGCCGCAACCCGACATTCTGGTGTTCCATCGGCGTCTTATACTTTCAAATTAATCAGTATCGCGATGCCCTAGACGCTTACTCACGGGCAATCCGCATCAACCCCTACATTCCGGAAGTCTGGTTTGATCTCGGCAGCCTCTACGAGAGTTGCAATAACCAAATAGGAGATGCCATCGACGCCTATGCACGGGCTGCCGAGCTCGACCCAGGAAACGGCGCAATCACCCAGCGACTGCATTTGCTCAAGCATTCACAGGCCACGGGTGCCCAGCTACCTGCTGCTCCAGCTCCGCAGGACGTTCATCCTACTGCATACGCAAGTGTAGCCTCGACACCTGGACTAGGTGGACTTCCGCTCTTGCACGTAAGCAACAGCGGACGTCCCGTCCATCGCCCTGAATCCCGTGGTCCAGGAGGCGACGTCCCGCATCACCCTCCGCATCTCAGTGGTGTAGAAACATCCCCTGCTCCGTTCAGAGGAGGACCTCCACCCCCTGTTGTCATCGACGAAAGTCGTCACGGCCCTTCCCATGCGCAACTGGCTCCAATGGATGTCGATCATATCCCTCATAGGGATGCACCCTATTCACACCCTCCTCCTACCCGTGACACTCGGCCACCACCTCGTCTTACTTCAGATCCTCACCCACGCGATACGGAAGGAATACGTGGCGCGCCTCCCCATGACTCGTATTACACTCGTCCTTCTCGCCCTGGATCCATGCCTCCCTCGCCCCCCGTTCATACTAGTAGGCCTCGTTCACCAACCTATCATTATCCCCAGAGCAGGGCTCCTGTTTCCACAGGCCCCGTAAGTACCCACCGCTCTCCTCATGCATACCCCCGGGAGCCAAGTGGTAATGGTCCGCCGAGCGATCGAGAAGCAGGTTGGGACCGTCGTGAGTGGGAACGGGGTAGGGAGTCGAGTCGGCGGCATGTTGGGTCAACCTATCACCATGGGCCGTCTCCACCGCCTCGAGCCCTTTCACCTCGTATGCGGAGCCCATCACAAACCTCCCCTATGTCAGCACATCCATCACGCAGTTATTGGGACTCAAGACCTGCTCAACCCGCTCAACTCCAGCCGAGGTCCCCTCGAGCAGTTCCTCCTGGTTTGCGATCGACCTCGGGTGACCGCGGCAGTTATTGGCAAAATCCTGTTTCCGTGGAGTCGCCGCCAGAGAGTGCACGTGCCCCTCGCGTTGCCCCTCCTGCCTTTACAGGCAACAGCCGAGGATCAGAGAGTCCCCATCTCGCTACTCAGCGTCCAATCGATCCTACGGCCGAATATAAAGACCGTAGGCGGAGAGGTACGCGAGAGAAGGAGATGGAGGTAACCACATCTCCCGGTGAGGATGCGCCCAAGAGAGATCGCAAACGACGATCAAATGGCAAACAAAAAAACGAGCGTGGTCGGACGGAGACCCCTAAGCCGTACGGTGGCGGTGGGCCACCGATCCAGAACCCTACCTTCAAGGTCAATTATCCTAAGCGTGATGAGTCTGCTGGGCCTTCGAGCTCAGCTGGGTCGGGGTCGCAAAGTCGATCTGCACAGCCGTCTCCAACAAGCACCGTACCTACGGCACCCACTCGCCCCATCGATGAAGACTATGATGAGGGTGTAGCGGAAACTCTGATCGGATTGGCTTCATATCGTGCTCCTGAGCAGACACCAACCTTCACCAATGGGCCTACGACCTCTAACATGGGCCGGATCTCCCCCTCCCCGTCTATGCGCTCTAGCCACCGGGGCTCGATATCTTCGACGCGCTCGCGTGCCTCACCACCGCCAAGTTCAGTGGGTACGACGACTGCGAAGCGGCCGTTAAGCCCTGGTCCAGATGATATAGACCCGAAGCGCACGAAGGTAGATATCCCTCCCCACAGGGTTTCGCCACCTGCGACCGCGTCGTCTCGTCCATCACCAGTCCCGTTCCGCACGCAACCCTCGTCACATTCACCGGAGAACAGGCAGACGGAGAAGTCCAAACATCCGTCGTATCCATCAAGCCCACAACTTCCGTCGGTTCTTCCTCTACCTCCTCGTCCTATTGGTGCAGGGCTCTCTCATGCCTCGAACACACTCCCTCCGATTGCAACACTCTCTCCTACGTCGACCTCGCCATCGCCTGCTCATGAACCAGAACGTATGTCGATCGACCGGACACAGTCACGGTCGGCGTCTCCGCAGACACAAGCTGCGCCTCGAAACAAGTTTGCGGAAGTCATGAACCCGACAGAGCAATCGAACATTGCTGAGCCCTCGTAAAGGTCCTTGGTTGGTCGTGCGTTATGTATATCTTGGACATTATGTACAGATATCGCTATCCCGTAACTTCAGAGCCGATTACTTGTTTTTCTCGTATTATCACATCGCATTCAAAGAAACATTAATATATTGCATGTCGACTGACTGGTGACTGAACATGTGTGATCGCTTAGTCAGCCGTTTCCCAAAGCATCACCGAACACGCGCGTGCGACTGCTTTGAAGCGGCCTTCATAGCGATTTCCCATCCAGCGCATACCCATACGAGATGGTGGTCTCACCCTATCCATCAGTGCTTCCATCCTCACCTACCCTGCCTGCACCTGCGCGACCGACATCCCTAGACCATGAATCAACAATGGAAATCACCTCTGCCATTCCGGACACACATCTCGACGAAACCGAAGCGCCGGGTGCAGTTATTACAGCAGAGAAGGAGAAGCAAGCGGATGGTCTTACTGAGGGATCGCCACCACCAACCTCGACTTCAGTGCAGTTCATCGGGATCAACTACGTCCCGGACTCGACAGACGTAACAACAACTTCGCGGCCTCCTCCACAGCAGCACCCTGTACCATGGGAGTCTGGTGCCACGTCGCCAACATCTGAAGGACATGTGGTGATTGGACTGTCGACATTCCCACCTAAACCGTGCGTTGTTTTCACTCTTTTCTGCCTCCCCCCAAAAAACGGAAAAGAAAAACCAACACATTGCCACGTTTTGTATTTTGTGTCTCGTTTTTTTGGCTGGGCTCACATGTCGAGTTGCTGCAGGCAGGTGAAGCGCAAAGTGGTGCCGGCTTCGTCTTACCATCTCGGGCCGCCGCCAGAGGACTCGGCGTATTTTACGCCGCCTGTGGGACAGATTGGCGTGCACCATCCGCGGGAGATCGTTCGCGTAGAACGGGATTATACGGGAGGGGAAGTGGTGCAATTTTCGTCCGCGTATCCTATGGAATTGGAAGGTCGCGTAAGTGGTTTCCGTCATGCGTTTACGTTGCGTCTCTTTTTGTTCAAACTTGCATGCACCAGATCACGCCGAGGCAGTTCATGGAGAGCGTCAACGCCATAAACGAGATCCTCATATCTGCTTATAGTTTGTGGCATTCGGTGTTTGACAGCTGTTTAGATATCTTTAGCTTGCAGCTGTCAAGGCTCTTGATTTCGACGCATTACGAGCAGGTACGCGTCTTTCGGATTTCGTTGGAGCCAACTGACAGACAAATGATCTTGTTCAGGAGATGGGGCGGTTGCAGCGACTCGTAGATGGCTTGAATCAACAGCTGTTCAACCCCGCAGGTCTGAACATTCTTTGGCCGAGAAAAGTTGGGTTCATATTTGTAAGTCGACACTTTGTCTCATTTTCAGCAATTGCGTGTCTTAAGATATTGATTGCATCAAGCTGGAGATTGAGTACTATGTGAGCTGGCAACTCCGCTCTTTCGATCCCCGGTGGTTCACTAACGGCTTTCTCCCGATTCTTCCAGTGATCGGCGCTTATTTTGTTTTCTGCAACGGAGTAATATCTCATGACCATCGGTCGTTCATGCACTTCTACTCATCTACGAGCACTATAATTGCCTGTTATGTCCTACTCGCTACACCCTCCTATCTTGGTACTTATGTGACTTTGAAATGGATGAGAACTGTAAGACGCCCACGGTGATCAGATGAAATAACGGTACACGTTGCTGCCGTTAGCCACAGTGGAACAGGTGGCTTGATTGTATTGATTTGGTTGTTATCGCTGCAAAGCTGGCTGAAGAAGGCGAGCTCCGACAGGTCCAGGATCAAAATGTCAAGATCGCATATGGTTCGGTTATAGATCCGTAGTACACGGACAGGGTCATGCGTTGTCGTGTCCCACAAGCGCTGATGCCGGACCTCTGTGGATGGATATAGAGCTGCTACGTCGGCTGGTGCAACGGGCAAAGGCGGAATCGCCGACTTGTCAAGTTACCGTTGCTCTGCGACGTAGTACGGGATGCAACGAGTACAAGTGAACACAGCAAGAAATGGTCATGGGGTGGAGTGGGTACCAAGTAAGTTACCGTCGTCATTCTTCGGGGGTGCGCGATTTAATCACCCGCAAAGGAAAGTATGCAACGACCCATTCAATTACCATGTTCTCAGGTCCGAAGGTTGATCCGACGGATTGGCCTTGTAGTATAGAGATGATGGACGAACGGAGGACGTTGATTAGAGCTTTATATTTGCTGTTTGCCTTCGGAATCGGAGTGTGAAGGCCACCGGCAAAGCGAACGAGCATGTGCTGCCGACGGAGGGCACGGCGAGGAACGTCTGGGTATGGGTGGAACGGGCCGACGGGGCCAAATAAGGAAGGGCGGCGTCGAGTGAGTGGTCGGGCCGAAGAGAGAGCGACGGAGGAGAGTGGGTGAGCATGTGGATGTTCTAAAGCACGATAATCTGGTTTACTCGCGGAGATGCAATGCAAAACCAATCATGGCTCACTTCTGACCGTTGCCCCCCCCCTCCTCACTCACCACACCCACGATCACCTAGACCCACTTCCCACCAATCCCAATCGCATACATCCCTCTTTTCTCTTATTTCGGATCCCCTCCATCCATCCTGTTCCCCCCTCCCCCCTTTCGCTTCCCCATCACTCCCCCCTCTCTTACTAAGCAATGGACTACAACGCTACCTCCTCCCTCTGGGACTTTTCCAGCTCTCCCTCTGGTTTCTCTCAATTAGCAGAGAACGATTTTCTCGCCCTCCTTCAGAAACAGTTCAACCCGGATCTCTCTGCATCCAATGCGTATGCAATACCCCACGACGGTGTCGATCCCTCCAAGATCACTAATATACCTCCCGCTGCCCCCGTCCCGCCCTCTCCGCTTAGTGACGAGAGCAGTCCTAGTCCTCCAAGCACAAATGATCATTTGTCCTCCTCTCGTCGCCAGTCAACCAACAGCACTGCCGAGCAGGACTCTCACGAACTCAAACGCAAGGCGAGTGTCGACGCATTCGAGGAGGATGACCCAAGCCAAAAACCCTGTTTGTCCTATTCCTCCCGAATCTCACGCACCCACTGAGACCCTTCTCAGCCAAAAAGTCCTCTGTCCGTCGAAAATCTGGCAGTAATCAAGTGAGCATATCACCTTCGTATAGCACCCGATTCCCTCCGGCCGTTGACATATTCCCCCCTCTCCTCCACCACAGGACGATTCTCGCTTGTTGAAGCGCAAGGAACAAAATCGTGCGGCACAGCGGGCATTTAGGGAGCGTAAGGAGAAGCACGTAAAAGATGTGAGTTTTAATCCCGCAACCCGATTTCGTCTAAACTTTAAGCCGTAATTGATTCCCCTAGCTGGAGGATAAAGTTGCTGAGCTCGAAGCCAAGAACTTGAGCGCCGAGACAGAAAATCAGCATCTCAAAGAGCTTTTGAAACGCCTCCAGGACGAGAACGTTTCCCTTAAAAACACAGCATTTACCTTCTCTGTTCCTCGGAGTGGTCAACCTAGTGACACGTCCTTCAATGGTGCCATTCCAACGTTTGCCCCTTCACCACCATCGGTATTCACTCCAACAAGCCACCTCCCCTCACCCTCATCGTCTGGTACTACCAAAGCCGCCACACCACAATCACCTTCACTAGACACGCCATCATCCTCCTTCCCAGGAGATATCGACTTTGGTTCACTCACCCCTCTAGACCATTCATCGATGGATTTGCTCGACGACTCTGACGCTATTATGTCCTACGACTTTGGTGGCTATGGTCAAGTTGTTCCCTCAAAGACACCTTACAAGACCATCGCCAGCAACCCCATGTACATGTCCTTCGCAGACCCTATCATTTCAGACGCTACCACTTCGAAGAGTTTGACTCAGTCGTCAGGTTTAAGCGGCGGTACCTATGACCCCACTTTCGGGCAGTGGACAGGACAAACGTCTTCTCACGAACCAGGCAGTCACGCCGGCTCTCTTGACGAGCTCTTTGGTGGACATATTTTCGCTTCCCAGTCCCCCATCAATTTCAATGTCCTGATGAACAGTGCGGCGACATCACCCATTAGTTCGGCTGCATCAGCAATGAGTCCCGTTATCCATCAATCCATTCATCCCCCAACGAGTGGTCCTAGTTCAACCACCAGCCCTGCGTTTGAGTCCGCGGACGGAACGTTACCAGCGCATCACTCGCCTGGTGGCTCAGATTGCCCAAAAACAAGGGCCCAGATGGAGAAACGTATTCAGGCGGAGGGTAGTTCGATATTTGCGCCCCCACCACCTTTGGAGAAAGAGTCGCAGACCCAAGTGTTCAGGGCACCAGCTGGCGCTGACGGCCCTATGATCATGTGTAAGGGTGCGACTTTTCCTATGACAGAGAAGAGCGACAACAACATCGAGGTGCTTACTGCATGGAGAAATATAACGTCACATCCGGATTTCAAGGCTAGTGTAAGTAACTCTCTTCTTGTTGCATTAGTGCCCATCGACTTATGGTGTCCAACGCTGAAGAATATCGACATCAACGAGCTTTGTTCCGAATTTACGGATAAAGCTCGTTGTGATGGGACAAGGGTCGTACTGGATCCTCAGGGCGTCAACTCGATCTTGGAGAAGTTGACGACAAGACTGAAAGTGGGCGCATAGTGAGCTTTGTCGCCTGGGCAGCCCTTGTTTAATCCCTTCAACATTGTACCTTGCCACATCACCTATGTATCGGTATCTCTTGCATCATCTCCCTGTTCTTCCTTTCGTCGTTGTTTATAGCCTTTGACTTAATTGCTGGCATTTGTTGCCGTCGTCGGTTCTACTGCGGACTCGCGTGGGTCTGATCGGACAGTGTCTGTGCTCTAGCCGCTCTCACCCACACCGTTAGTAGTGTGCTGGCATTTGTATCATCATCTATTTCAGCTCGGTTGCATTACACCATGTCTGGTTATTTCTCAGCCTCGACACACATGTGAGCAGTAGCGGGGTAGGTGGATGGTTCGTGTCTCTTCGAATCATAACAGTATTGTACAGGCTCGGACAGAGGAGTTCGTCAGCATCCGTGCGTGGTATCGGCTTGCCCAAACACGGGTTGAGACTATGCATCTGGGTTATAGGGCTCGATGAGCATGTTGCTGAACTCCTTGAGCTTCTGCGGACCCCGAACTTCCTCCGTAAGTAAAGGTAACTGTATGATGTGGAAAAACTCGTCGTAAAGTTCGTGGGCTTCTTTCAGGTATTTTTGTTGCATGCTGTGGCGTACCCGGCAATGTTCGCAATTAGACTCTGTGGGGTAATGGCCGATGACGGTCAGATTGCGATGCGCTTCTCTTTGTTTGTGGTCGACTCGGACTCACCGGCCTTCGGGAATAGAAGCTGATTCACGACAATGTTGTGTGTGTCGATTTCGTACGCTGTCAGTTCCTGCACCAGCCGCTCCGTCTCGTACAGTGAGAGGAACTCGGATATGCACACGCAGACGAACGTCGTCTTCTCCTGTAAAGTATGGCGGGGGGCAGGTCGACCGCGCACTCTGTGAGTAAAGATAAAATAGGTTTCACGGTGGTAACAACACGTACGGGATCTTTGAACTGCGTGTTGACCTCGGTGATTACCGCCCGCATCGATTCGAGCTTCGAGAACATATCTTCGGTCGCGTCCACCTGGCCGCCCATAAGCGTAGACATCTATGCGGGAAAGAGATGATGAATGAAAAAGGGCGAAGCTGCGCCTCAAGGCACGCGAAGGATACGAATAGGAGCAAAACGGCATTAATTTACCTGATTGATCATGGGTCCGATACGCCCGCTCAGCGTCGACAGCTTCCCCAGTGCCTTCTCGAGGACGCTGGGAAAGGAGAGGAAGCGCAGCGTGTGTCCGGTCGGGGCCGTGTCAAACACGATTACGGAGTACTCCATGGACTTGACGTGCCTGTGCCGCGTCAACGTCAGCGTCCGCGCATTGCATCGATAATAATACTGTAAGGTTTCCCCCCCGCGCTTGCGGAAGGATTGAAACGCTAAAGGACGTACTTCATAATCTCGGCAAAGGACATCGCTTCGTCTACGCCGGGGATGGCGAAAGCGAGATCCTGCATCATGGTGCCCATCATGCCGTTCTGATCCGCTGTAACAGATAATTTTAAAGAAATAGGCGAGTGAGCTATCATTTCTTCTCCGAAGGAAGGGGGGAGGGGGCCGGAAAGAACGCAGAGAGATGCAAACGGACATTGTTCGACCATCTCCTGGATGGCGCTCGTTGGGTCGATCTCCATGGCGAAGAGGTTTTCAAAGCCGTTGACTTTCGTCGCTTCTTTGGAGAACTTTTGACCGAATGCATCGGAGAGGTTGTGTGCGGGGTCGGTCGACTGTATGCGCGTTCGAGGTGCGCGCGAACGCGAGATTCGCAATGAGGAGGCCGTGGCGGTTTGGGTGAAGAAGGTTTGGGAGGGAGTGGGTACGTACGATTAATAGGACTGATTCTCGGGCTTGCGATAATTGAATGGCGAGGGAGCACGACGTCGTTGTTTTACCTTAGGCACAAGTACCAGACCGTTTGATAACCCGGTCACACTCGAGAGAAATGCGGGCGGGGGCGCACCTACGCCTCCCTTTCCACCTGTACAAAGAAACGTTGGAGACGCAGATGAGGATGGTTAAGAAACGAAGGTTAGGACACGTGCCGCAAAATATCCACTTTAAAGATTTTTGGTCTAGGACGTTTTGTAGGGTCGGTGGGAGAGTTTCTTCTGCCATTGGGGTTGTGGACGATTGTGCGCTAATGGCTGTGATAAAGCTCGTTTGTGCGTCGGCCCGGCTCAACAATCGACCGCCATGACGGACTCTCAAAACGCACTCTCGTTTAGAGGTAAGAATGCGAGCACTTTACAGTCCAAATAGTTCACGAACGACCTCCAGCCCTCCAACTTGTGAACGAGCAGCGCACGCTTTATGGACTTCGCTATCACGATCACGAGCGATATCGGTGTGTAATAAGCCACCGATCTGACTGACCAATCCAACGACTCATATTCTCTCGCAGCAAACATTGCGCGAACAGGACTCACAGACTTCGTTCGAGCCTGAAAATCACACATGGAAGAGGTCGTGAGTTCAAAAAACCACCCGTCGTCCCTCAGGACAAGGTACAGGACGGACAGTTCGTCATCTGTGTACCAATGTCCGCTCGACTCGACGCTGATTCAAGTCCCGCAGCCTCCAACTCCTCCTCTTCCAGGCAGAGCGTGCCTGGTCTTACGCGCAGGAACTCCTATCTCTCGCCGCTCTCCCAGAAAACGCATCCAAGGCCAGCACGTTGCGGCACAACGCGACAGGACGCTTCCGGCGGGCCGTCCACTGGGCCACGCAACTCCTCTCGCAGTGTCAGGCACTGTACGACGCCGGCCGTCTCGGTGCCGCAAACGCCCTCGAGATGACCGCCTACACGCTCACCCTGAACGGCCGCTTCCTACGCTATCGGGATGAGTTCGAGGACGCGCTCGCGCAGCTAAGTGTCGCGAGGGGCATCCTCGACGAGATGGCGGAGCGCGCCGAGACGAGTCGCGACCAGGCGCTCGCGACGTACTTTGCCGATGAGATCGGGCCCGAGATTCGCTATTGCGCTCATGAGTTGGGCCACGCCAAGGCGTACGACGTCGACAATATCGTCCGCGAGCAGTCGGCGCAGCATCGCGCTCAGATCGTCGACGGGTACGACGCGCTGGTGCAGAAGCTGAGGGACCAAGTGGGCGCGGGGTCGAAGGGCAGCGAACGGAAGCTCAAAACGTTGTTGTGGGAAGGAGAACCGGTCCCCGTGCGGAATCCCGAACTCGTCGACGTCCTCATCAAGGTACAAGAGGGGGAAGTCAAGCTTAGTGAGGAAAGCACGGGGATCTCGGGGTCCACGCATACGGGTCAGGAAAAGAAGAGGCGGAGGCCAGCAAAGGGCGGAACATCCAAGCGCGGCGTCGCGGCGTATGACAACATTCTGCTCGCCCTGAGTGATGCAGAAAATGTGGCGCGCAAGTTGGTCGAGGCTCAGAACGTCAGCAAACGTCTTATTTCTGTCTTCGATCTCCCTGACCCGCTTTTGAATATAGGCAAGCGGTTCGACTTCTGGATCGTCTGCGCCTGGCGTCAGAGACATTCACTTCGTCCACGTCTTCATCGTCCATCACCTTCTCGCACGCCGCATTCAGCGGGACTTACTTCTCATATCCGCTATCTTGGCACAGAATGCCCAGGCATCCCGACGCCCCACCGGGGGCAAGACGGTGTCCTCCATATCCCAGAAAGAGAGAAGTGTCGACACCCGTCTTTACCCGGCTGTGGTCAAGCTTTTCGACACGACACTACAGAGTTTGAACCAGATGCGAACTCTGTCGATTGTAGATGAAAGCCCAGACCTCGCGGCTGCCGTCGACAGTCGCATATCCTTTACGAATGCACGCAGGTAAGCTTTGCTAGTCACACTACGTCTTCGCAATGATGCTGATGATGAAATATAGGTGCCGGTATTTGGCACTGTCGTACGTCCCTGTGAAGAGATTTGCCGAGGCTCTTACACTGATGCAACGGTGCAATATCCATATCCGAGAAGCTCGATCTGTCTTGTCAACTATCGATACAGATCCCATCGCGAACGGTGACCCCGCGTTTTTCCCACTCGCACCGGAAGATTTCGATCAGCTGGACAAGGAGCTGACGGAAGAAGGCAACCGTTTCAAGAACGATTGGTTCGCTTACAACGGAGGCTCGGTATCCGCGGATAACAAGGATTACAAGAAGCCCCTATTTTTCGACATTGCGCTCAATTACGTGCAGCTCGATATGGACCGCCTACAGGAACGGGCGGGGAAGAAGAAGCCCCAGCCTGCGGTTCTCGCGCCTGCACCGGTGCGCGCCGCAGAGAGACAACAGATCATGGACAAGCGACCTGTCGCAAAGGCAAAGGCGGAGGAGATTGAGCGGCCTGCGACGCCCGAACAAGGCGTCCCCGGGAAGAGCGGCTTAGGTTCGCTTCTCGGGGGTTGGTGGGGAAGACGCTAGGCGTACAGTACGGAGGCAGAGGATCACATTTGTGGCGTGTATTGTAAAACCTACTTTGGGCCAAAATCTCCGGTCCATGGCGATAACACCGGTCGCGCCCTACAATTAACGAAGCTCTATGTTTCATTCGTTTTCAATTCACCCGTGCGCGTGCGCGTCGCATGTGCTCAATGAGCCAATTCCATGCCGCCATCCCGCTCCCAAGATGGATTTGTATTAGACTACCTATGACTTGCGCCCATGCCCACGCGTATACCGCGCGGTGCATGACAACAGAGGCAACAGAAGATCACATACGGGCGTGTACAGCCCCCCCCCCCCTTCCCAATCGCTTTGGATGTGACACAGCTGGAGGAATTCCCCTTTGCCTCGAAAGGAATAAACGAGCGGGCTGACGTCGTGACGACACCTCCCACCCTCATTCCTCATGGTTGATTGCGTGTGACTTCCAGCAGGTTGGTGCCATTTCCTCACTTGGCTCAGGCCTCAGCCCCGGTGGATTTTTGCCCGGACATCGAGATTGATGCATACAATGTCGAAGTGTTCCATCGTTTATGATTACAGTGTGTCTTCCGCTATGTGAAACAGTCATATACGCCCATCCATATTCCTCTCAAAGTCATCACAACATCCATTCACCAGAAACCATGATGCCGTCATGATTGCATGAATATCTGATAAAACGGGGACACCAGCGTTACCTCCGTCGGTGTCCCCTTTGGGATATCATTTTATTGTGTCTCCTACGCCTTGAAGAGCCAAAATGGACCTGTAGGTGGCGATAAAGTCCGGTGGCAGTCAACGGGAGTCGTTTAGGGATTCCACCCACCTGACGGATCGCCTAGAAGTGGTACAGTGCGGATGAGTGACGAAATGGGCGAGGGCGTGAAAATAAAACAAATAGGGCCCAACCTTGCTTGTGATGTGCACCAGACCACGCCCCAACAACGCCCACCGCACTACACACACCACCGATCTGGACACCCTCCGAGCTGCGTGATGACGTGATTAAGACGAAAGATTCACAAATGAACGGGGGGGGGTCGTAACGAACCTCCACTGGTCGTGACGGTTGCATATTGAAACCTGGATATTTTTTTCCGAGGCGGGCAATCAGCCATGCATGACTTGCGCTGTCCCTCTCTCGCGCACACACTCACGAAGCTCCACCGTATATCTCCGTCCTTCATGACCCGGACGGTGCCACGAATCGCGCGATTCAAGACCTCGTCCGAATTGAAACCCCGCATTGTACCCCCAAACGTAATTGGCGGCCGCAAGGGGTCTGGTAATTTCTCGAGCATCCCTGGATCACTTTCCACGGAAATAAGTCGGAGGTCGAGACGAAGGAGGCGCGATGCTTCTTGATACTCGTCATCGAAGAAGCCTGGTTCCCACCCAGAGTTCTAATTGCATACGATTCACATGAGCTCGACCACAAAGCGGTAAATCCCCTCGACTAACGTTGAATCCTTCACGGAAACGTCAACACTTTCATTTTGCGCTGACGTGTACTCGTAATGAGGAGGGGGGGGGAATACTCACTGATTAAGTCTCTTCGTTGTCGTGCGACTGTTTGTTTGTGCTGGGAAATAGTGAGGCGTTGGGACATACCTATAATCACAAAAGCAAACGATCCTCATCCAGTGCCCTTCAACTCCTGCCCAGTCAAGGGGGGTCCGCTTGAGGGTCCCAGGCGCCGAATATGGACGACAAGCCACTAAGCCTTGAGCCATCGCTGGAGGCTTGAATTCCTTGGGCCAGTGTACGCCAAAATCCCGTAGATTCATCGTTATCACGGTGACGATAGCATTTACGTGGCTCCAATTCACATGGTCGCCGTCGTGGGTGAACGGACCCCAATGCGCTTCTCTGGCGTAATTTCGAAGGTCGTAGACGTGGGCCCTGCTTATCCGGCGTAGGACCCTGAGTCTCTCGGGCGCTTCGGCGCCCACGCCATCGCCATGATCGAGCGAGAGGGCGAGATGGGCGCGGAGCTTCTCAACGTCCGAAGAGATGTGCGTCAGGGGAGGCAATTCGAGCAGTTCCAGCCTCAGGAATCTTTCGATCCATGGAGACTCTTCGAGCGTCAACACCTTGGTCACCCATAAGAGATTGTGAGAGGGCCTCGCCGACTCGGGTTCGGACTCGGACTCGGACTCGGACTCGGACTCGGACTCGGACCCGGACCCGGACTCGGGGCCACGTGCCACGCCACCTCGCGACGGCGCGGCCTCGCGAATGCATTCGAGCAGCACGCCCACGCATTCGCGGCGGTCTCCGTCGCGCTTCGCGATCCTTTCCGCTCGCACGCGCCGCTGGAGCTTGGTGCGCCAGTCCACCGCTTTCGCGTGTGGCGGCTCGCCCTCGCCGCTGCTGGAGAGACGTGGGTCGTCGAACGGAAAGCCCAGGAAGAGGTTGCGCCAGAGGTATTGGTCGGTCGATCGATAGACGAGGGCGTGCGCGCGACGACAGGTTTGGGCAAACGCGGCGACGTCTTTGAAGTGGCAGAGCGCAAGGGTGCGCTCGGCCAGCTCTGGAGGCACGGTAGATATCATGATCACGTCACGGACGGGGCGATGGGCCAGCTGGTAAGAAAAAAATGCGTGGCTCTTTCCCGGGATTTTCGCGATCGTGGGCCCGTTCGTTTTGGACCAGAGGAAGTTCCGGAGAGTCGTATAGAATTGGTCGTCCGAGATGCCCCGTTCCCCGAAACTGCCGGGATTCCCGGGCCGTTGTTTCAGGGCCGACATCTGCGTGCGGCGTCCGTCTCACGCCACAACACGCGACATCCATCAATATGCAGCGTCAGCATCAGCATCTATCATTGAGTTGACACATTCTACTCCATAAATAAATCATGCCATGATGGTTGCCGCTGCTCTCTCTCAAAACAGTTTCGGTTTCGACCCTGGCCCTGGACAAAAAGCCTCTAGACTCCACGTCCTAACAGTGATCGCCATCGATCGCAATCTATTTGTGTGGAGACTCACCTACAGGGTTCTAGACTGTCGCCAAGAAGAGAAGAAAGAGTGTCACATGGCCTCCATGGTCGGAATCAATATATGTAGGGGCACAGTTGGTTGATGCGAATGTCTCTTAAGTTCTGGGCCAAGTTCCTTGATGGAAGCTCTAGAGTGTACCCGCACAACACCGAATATGGGCCCTGCAGAACCACTGGCGAGTCCACCCACATAGAGGTCAAAAATGTATTGGGTGGCCATTGGATTTCATTTTTCATTTGCACCTGTGCATGTTCGATTGTAAACGACAAGACACAGCTACTTGCGCTGGATACGATCCTTACCCTGGTGATTGCATTGGGACTCGCGAATTCCTGGCTACGACCCTAGGTGTGTATCCTTATCGGTGGCAGAGCCGAGGCCGTCACAGGTCACTATTGTCAAGCAGACGCGCAAAACGTACCCTCGATCGAGGAGTTCAATGATGCCTTAATGAGACTGAGTGAATTCCTCATACCCCTGGGGTCACAATTGAATGGGATACTTGAAGCGCGGGTTAGGCGGGGGCCTATTTTGCCCTGCTTGTTTGACCTCCTAATCTCTGCCACGTAGCACGTCGGCAACATGCACTGATTGGAAGATGTTGTCTCTCTCGCGGCCCCCGCGGACTGGCGAGTTGTTGAGTATTTTATAGGACGTCCTGGGGCGCGAATTATCCTAAAGACGGAGGTGAGCGACCCTTCTACGTCTCGGGTTTGGACAATTGTTACAGAGGAAGGATGTCGCAACCATCTCTGTGCGTTACCAGTATCTGGCTGAAACCGGGAATCGGTCCGCGAATTTGTCTTAACCATCTCGCACTGAGTGGGATGCGTATGTTTTTCTGCCTCTGTCGACGGTGTTTCCCACCCATCAAGCTTGATATATGCGTAGTTGTGGTTATCTTATCTTGCCGCGTTGCGCCGTGATGAGGCGGATAAAAAATGCTTGAATGGACCGATTTTGCGAGGAACCAATCGGAACGTAGGATTTTTTGGAGGGCTTCCGAGTCTTTCTTTTGCCAAGGGTGACTTGCATAATACGCGCTACCTCCCTCTGTTGGACCACCACCACCATGTCCAGCATGTTCAGAGACCTGTCTGCCTCCGTTTCAATGCCCTCACCCACCTCCTTGACCCAGCTTTCCAACATCCAATTTCCGAGCCTACTCTCGTCCACCTCGAAGGTCGCCACTTGGGCCTATACGACACTAGCCATCGTCTTCACTCTCCTTGCCCTCGAACAATCCGTGTATCGATACAAGAAAAAACATCTTCCTGGTGACAGCTGGACTATCCCCATCATTGGTAAATTCGCAGACTCGATGAATCCTACAATGGAAGGCTACATGAAGCAGTGGAACGCCGGAGCGCTGAGCGCTCTCAGTGTTTTCAACATGTCGGTCTCTCCTGCCTCTGTTTTGATTTGGAAATTTGAAATCCGGCTGTTGTTTTCTAGATTTATTGTCATGGCGTCTAGCACGCAATATTCGCGCAAAATCCTCAATTCGCCTACCCATGCAACACCCTGTCTGGTGTATTCGGCCAAGCAGGTCCTACGTCCGGAGAATTGGTAGCAACTCCTATTTGTGTCACCTTACAACACAGGTTTACCTATTCACATCCAGGGTATTTCTGACGGGCAAGGAGCACGTATCGTACCGCCGTGTTCTCAATAATCTCTTCACTCACAAGTCACTAGGGTAATGTACAAAATGCGTCCCCGTTAGGTCCGTCTCACTCATGCTCGCCCCTCGACCTAGGCTATACTTCAATATCATGGACTCTGTCACCCGCAAGCATATTAATAAGTGGCTCGCCGATGCTGCCACCGATCCTACGGAAAAATCTATCATGATGACCGTCCGTGATCTGAACATGGAGACTTCTCTCCGCGTATTCTGCGGTGACCATCTGCCAGACCGAGCTACACGCGAAATAAATGACAAATATTGGGCCATTACCAAGTCGCTTGAACTCGTCAACTTCCCTTTAGTGCTCCCTGGCACTAAAATCTACCGTGCCATCCAAGCCCGCAAAGTTGCCTTTACCTGGCTCGAGCTCGCTGCCAAAAGAAGCAAAGAAGCAATGTCCCAGGGAAGGGAACCTCAGTGCATGCTTGACGAGTGGGTCACTCTTCTAAACGATCCTGCTTATAAAGGCCGCAAGGAGTTCAGTGATCTTGAGATGGCCATGGTCGTGTTCTCCTTCCTATTCGCTAGTCAAGATGCCATGAGCAGCGGCGTGATCTATGGATTCCAGCACCTCGCCGATCATCCAGACGTTCTTGCTAAAGTTCGCGAAGAACAGAGCCGTGTCCGTTCTGGTCGACATGATAAACCAATGACCCTCGAGGATCTCGATCGTATGCCATACCTCATGGCTGTGGTGAAAGAGAGTCTTCGTGTGAAACCACCTGTGACAATGGTGAGATATCCTTTCCATACCATATGCCCGAACATTTCTTGACGTTGCGTGCAGGTGCCTTATTTAGCAACCAAGCCATTCCCCATCTCGGATACTTACACGGTGCCCACTGGTAGCATGATTATTCCATCCTTCTACAACTCGTTACACGACCCCAAGGTTTTCCCCGAACCTGATTCCCTAATACCTGAACGCTGGCTTGATCCGGAAGGCCCCGCAAATAAAAACCCGCAGAACTACCTTGTCTTTGGCAGCGGTCCCCATAAGTGCATTGGGCTCGAGTATGCGATGATGAATATTGCCATCGTACTTGCCTTGGCAAATGAATTGACAGAGTGGGAACACGTGCAAACCCCGACGAGCGATAAAGTTCAGTGAGTATCGCGTCGGCTATCTTTGTGTCGTTGTCATCTGAGTGATCACATAGATTTATTGCGACCATCTTCCCGCATGATGGCTGCTTGCTGAAATTCACGCCCCGGAGGCATGACTGACGAGGTTGTTGTGAAGCGTGACATTAGATGGATGTAGCTCGCGAGTAATTAGACCTTAGAACATAATGAAGTGAAGTACATGATTCGTGTCTCGCACGTGATGTGAGTGTCCAAATCAAAGCCGACAACGCAAACCAAAGCAAATGACAATACAGTATGCAACTTCCTCGTCGAGTACCATGGGCAACAGTCGCCGAGCTGGATCAGCTTTGCCTGTGGGTCTACGCGGAAGACGCGCGTGACAGTTCTAGAATCCTTGCCATAGAGAGGGTGCGTATCGTTTGAGCGGCCAAAATTTTGTCTTACACAACGAAAAAAGCTCTCCGCATGGAGATTTATGATGCCTCTCCCTCACGCGCTCGAATCTCTTCTTTCCATCTTGGTCGCCGTCCAACAAGATAACGCCTCCGGTACCCACCCGCCGTCTTCTTCGTTATCTCTGCGGCAGAGCTACGCCACCGCGCTCATCCGCCTCGTCAACGGCCTCGTAGATCCCCTCCAAGCGGGGACGTACGCGCGTTCCATACTCTCCATCGCCGCCCAGATAGGCCTTCCAGTTTGGCTCGTCGAGCTGCGGCACGCCGCGACGCACGAGGATCTACCGAGCCTTGAACTATTGCGCGACGGCGTGAAAGAGGTGAGCCCCCCCCTCCCCCCCCCCTTT
>Ga0137394_10000343_pt1 | contig 32339 bp, 36 predicted proteins | sample czobulk116metaG_FD_108278 | JGI IMG/M metagenome (GOLD analysis project Ga0137394, IMG submission 108278) | Vadose zone soil microbial communities from Angelo Coast Range Reserve, California, USA - czobulk1.16 metaG | ecosystem: Environmental > Terrestrial > Soil > Vadose zone | place: USA... | reverse complement strand
TTGAAGGGGAATATTGATGAGATGGGCGACCGCTCAGTTCGGCTGTGCAGGCAGTTTCAGGGTGCTGAGCTTTTCTCACCCGACCTCGAGTCGGTTGGCCATGCCAGTCATCCCCGTCGGCTCCCAGATCTTTGACCTCGCTTTCCATCCGACCTCAGATGTAGTGTATACTGGTCTCCTCAACGGAAAGGTCAAAGCTTTCACCTACGACGAACAAGGCGCGCACTCTGCAGCCTTGAGCCTGCGCATCTCTAAGCGCTCATGTCGTGGCCTCGCCTTGAGCCCGGACGGCTCATCTCTCTACGCAGTGGGAAAGACCAGGTCCCTACAGTGCGTCTCTATGTCATCCGGTCTCGTACGGAAAATGTAAATATCCATGCGGGTAGTACCATTGACACCAGTACGGGAACCGTGTCCGAGACACGCCAAAGTGTGCATGAGTGAGTGCTATGGGCCGGTGGTGCGTCTATGGACCGAGTACCTCCCCCAGCGTACCCATCAATCGCGTTGTGCACCCTACCCCACACCTCCTTGCAACCGGCGATGACGACGGTACGATCAAGGTGAGCGGTCTCGTGTTGTCCTCCTTCCCAAGACCGGGCAATGCAGAACCGAGGGTTGCGTAGCTTTGGGACCCACGGAAACAGGACGCCGTTCGCACGTATACACAGCACTTTGATTTCATCTCGGACTTCATGTGGTTACAAGACAAAAAGCAGCTCGTCGCGACGAGGTGCGTCGATGCCTCCACTTCTCCTTTTCCGTCGCTCGCGTCCCGTGATTGAGACCATGCGTCCAGTGGGGATGGCACCCTATCTGTCATGGACGTGCGCTCGAAAAAGCCCGAACCGTTTACACACTCGGAAGATCAGGAAGACGAATTGCTGTCTATTGTACCATTCAAAGGGTTGGGCGCATCTCACACCCCTCACCCCTTTTACACGTATCTTATCTGTTAGCGTAGGGGCACAAAAGTCGCCGTTGGCACACAGCTAGGCATTATTTCCATCTTCAATCGTAACAAGGGTTGGGGAGACTGCGTCGATCGCGTGCCCGGGTGAGCTGCGCGCCGTTTCACAACTCCTATCACACAGCTAAAGGCTTCACTCATACCGATTGCGATTACGATCTCCAACTCCAACTGCCAGGCACCCACACTCCGTCGACGCGCTCTGCGCACTTCCCTCCACATACCCCTCTTCGCAGAACACCATCCTCACGGGATCTTCGGACGGGCTCTTGCGCGTCATCGAACTCTTGCCCACGCGTCTCGTCGGCGTCATCGCCGATCACGGAGACTTCCCCATCGAACGCATCGCGATTGACCGTGCAGGCGAGGGCCGCTGGGTCGGGAGTGCCGGACACGACGAAGCGCTGCGACTGACGGATTTGCGCGAAGTGTTGGAGGACGAGGATGAGCGCGGTGCGAAGGCCGAAGATGAAGACGGAGAGGGAAACGCATCGAGCGACGAGGGGGGCGAGGGACCTCCGCCAGGCCTGCCTCTGGTAAAGAGTGAGGCTGCGGATGAGGAAGGGGGCGGTGAGCAAGAGTCCGGAGATGAGTCGGATGCGACCAAACCAAGGAAGAGGCGGAAGAAAGGTGAAGGGGACCTCAAAGGGCGGCCGCAGAAAAAGGAAAGAAACGCGGTCGACGTCGATCCATCCTTCTTCTCGGGCTTGTGAGACGGTGTCAGTAGAGCGTGCCGTGCTTATCACTGCTCCCACCGACGCCACTTAAACCCGGTGTGTTGCTGATGGTATAGGACGAGTAATAAACGGACTCTCAATCAAAGATCGACGGGGCATACTGGCACTAGCAGCCTCAGTGTTGCCTTCATTATCGAGTCTGCCTCGTGTATGGGCGCGTCTGATAACAGAAAGGATCTGTTCAGTGCCAGCGTGTACACCTGCCAGCGGTAGTCTAGTCCGACGTGCACTGACAACCCTGACTCTGCGTTCGCTAAGCTGGTCGATTAATGTCAATTATTCAACGTTAAAAGACCCAAGTAATCCCGGGCCTGTGGAACAGGATCGGCATCCTGATACTGTACTACATTGTGTACTGGGCAGCAGGAGTGTGCCACAATCGATTTTGGGTGTGTGCGATGGGCGTAAGGGGTCGTTTTGAACGACCCAGGGTACACGAGCGCACACGGGCATTTGTGGCAAACCCTAGGACCCAAGGAGGCACGCGTAGTTCTCGATCATGATCCATTCAACTTACTCCTGCCCCGTAAGGGGTACATCTCACGCCGAAAACCTCACACTGGTCGGGATGGGCCCAAAAAACACAGCACGTAAAGGTGGGGTGGAATGTTTCTAAAGAACGACGTGAAAACAAGGGGGCGTCACAACGGAATGCGATCACGAATCCTACGGGATCAACGGGACCTGTTTCACACCAGCCGGAGAAGCAGATTTCAAGAAGAGGGGGAGATAAGCCGCGATGAGGGCAGAAAGTGCCAACCTGCATGGAGAAAGAAGGTATTTTAGCACCACGGGCGGGACACGAGGGAAAGAGGGACGTGCATAAGGTTCCCGGTGGGCGGTGTGCCTCCTTCCCTAGTGCGAAGCGGGTGCTGATTGATCCAGGCGCTCAGACCGAGGAGGAGAGAGGGCCAGGCGAGGATCCTGTGCAGCATGCGGTGGTTAGTGACGGGTTGGTGATAGGGTATTTCAGATGAGATCGAGGAGGAATGACCTATTCCGGGTGACCATGATGAGACCTGCGAGAAACATGCCCGAGGTTGCGAGCCCATCTGTAATAACAAAAGTGCGAGGGTGAGCGAGAGAGGAGTGCTGCAGCGCTAGGACGCTGGCCATGATGTGGAGGAATTTCGATGGTGATCATCTAGAAAAGGCACGAACCAACGTTATCTTGCGCCGACCATACGTGTGGGATTGTGAAAGTGGTCTCGAGCGAACGGTCGCGTGGGTCGTTGTTAATGTTCAGCATCGCGTCGAAAAGTTCAAGTTGAAAAAGGGGAGCGCCTGTGGGTCAGTTGTTCCTCCCCTCACCTTCCCTTCTTGTTTCTCCGCCACACGCGCACATGAGAACTCACTCCTCGGCCTCGGTAACGTTCTCGCCCTCGATATACTCTCCCTCTCCATCTCTCAGCAGTACTCCGTACCCATCCGGCCTCCTCCTCCGAAACGACGACGACAGCTCAGATGACTTTGACATCATCGACGGCTCTCCGCTCTCCGTACGACACAACCTGACCGTCACCAGGCCTTCCTCTCCCTCGGCCTCCCTTGACTTTTCCATCGTTAGCCCACCTAGCCCGAGTCCGGACCGCAACTCTTATCCCTTCGAATCCCGACACGGAAGATCTCAACTCAACCTCTTTCCCCAACACTGGTCGGGCTTCTCTTCCAGGGACAAACGTTATAACACCGCGCCCGGCTCCCCGTCCTCGTACCGTGTTCCATTATCTTCGGATGGTAACAGAACCCCTCCAATCGGCAAATCTATGAAACGGCTGCTCCCTCGCCTCTGGGTTGCCCTCTCTTCTCCATCCCGCAAAGGCAGACGGAAGGCGGACCGCCGGAAACTATATGCGTTACCCTCCAACATCAGTTACGCAGACCTCCAGCCCCTTGATGGGGAGGAGGGAGAACTCATTGACGAAGCGTGCTTCGTTGAGCCATATGATGCCCCACAATCGCCACCTCGGAAATTTATCGGTCCGTTTTCCTCCTCTCTGTGTCCTCGCGTCTTTCTGAAACCCATCGTGGCTAGACTTCTTGTCTCGTCTCCCATTCGAGATCGCGGTCTATCTCCTATGCTTTCTCGATCTTTCGTCTGTGATCGCCTGCCAGAGCGTCTCACGTACATGGAACATCGTCGCCAATGACAATGCTGTCTGGCGCGAACTCTTCCACCGCCGCCAGGGATGGGACATTAATTTGAACCGTGCCATTGCTCGAGGTTGGACGCCTCCTCCATTGGAAGAACTCCCAGAGAGCCCTACTTGCCTCACGCCCGTCCTAGAGTGTCCGCGGCCTTTCAACCCCACCAGGAGTTGTACGTACAGCGAACCCACAACTTCCTCCGTAGGTCTCTCAATCAACATCCATGACGTGCGAGCACGATCACTCGTACAGCCGCGCCCATTTCCACATGCGCTGTCACCCTGGAGCCCTGAATATCCCAGCGATGCATATTCTCCCCTCAGCGAGTCGCTGAATGTACCACTGTCTCTCCCTTGGCGTCAACTGTATCAGACGCGCTATGCCTTAGACGCACGCTGGACAGGTTCAGCTCCACAACCCATGTACCTCAGGGGACATGCCGACAGTGTCTATTGTCTCGAATTCGACAGCAAGCGAATTATCACCGGTTCGCGTGACCGGACGATCAAGGCATGGGACATCCAGACCGGCCGCTGTCTGGGCACATTCAGAGGTCATTATGGGAGTGTTCTCTGCTTAAAATTCGAGAAAGATTGGGATATCAAGGGAGATGGAAAGAAGGGATTCATGGTCAGTGGCAGCAGTGACAGGAGGGCGTGCGTTTGGGACATCTGGATAGGGGAAGGTGGTGAGGTGCGTGCAGAGGTCAGAGCGGTGTTGAGAGGGCATCTTGATGGTGTCTTGGACCTTCGCGTTGATGAGCAATGGATCGTAAGCTGGTGAGTGGGATCATCATCTCGGTATCTGAAAGTTACTCAAACCAGCCTCATAGCTCAAAAGACACAAAAATCCGCGTGTGGAACCGTGAAACACTCGAGCTCCACCGCACCCTTACTGGACACGAAGGCCCTGTCAATGCTATTGGTTTACAGAACGGGTTTATCGTGAGCGCCAGTGGGGACACCAAGATGATGCTATGGGACATCGAACGCGGTACCTGCTTACGTACTTTCGACGGGCATGATCGCGGGCTGGCGTGTATCGAATTCAAGGTACCCTTTTTCCTCTTTCCTGTTGCGAATGTCCGCACACGCGCTGACGTGCTCTCTACTCAGGACAACTACATCGTGTCCGGCTCGAGCGACTGCACAATCAAGGTGTGGGACGCGACGACAGGCGAGTGTCTACGCACCCTTGTTGGACACGACTCGCTTGTGCGTGCCCTCGCCCTCGACCCGGCTACGGGACGCCTCGTAAGCGCGAGCTACGATAAGGTGGTCAAAGTTTGGGATCTCCGGACGGGCCGCACGGTACAGCAGTTCAAGCATCACCATCTTGGTCATATCTTTGACGTCAAGTTCGACGTCCATCGGATCGTTAGGTGCGTGGTGTCGCCGTGACGTATGTGCCGGCAATGGTGCTGATTACACGTGTCCATAGTACGTCTCACGATCAAAGGATTGTTGTTCTAGACTTTACGCAAGATCTTGATACTGCGTTGTTTACCTGAGAGTATCTTACCTCATATCCTCACAACCTATGCCAGGTATTACTGGCTTTTCTCGCATCGGCATGGACCTACATATTTCTTTGTCGCATATACCCACCTCTTTTTTTTGGTTTTTCGACTCTCCCGCACTTCATTTTAGCCAAGCATCTAGAACACTCAAAACCTAGCTTAGAGTGCCTGTCATCCGCCAGTCACCACACTGTTTTTCGTATTTCTATCTCTATGTAGGCTATAATGGGTAGATGTGTGTATTGTATATAATAGCCGTGACTATAAGGTCCGATCACGAGCGCAAACGGATCGGATCATTCGACGCAGGCGCGTCCACTTGACCCGCGGCAGTGACTTTGACGGTCTTCTCTACCGCCATGTTGCTCGCCCGAAGGTCGCTCAGAAATGCCGCGCTATTGTCGCGTCATTGTCGTCTTCTCTCAAACCGGGCCTCCGCCGTGCTAAGCGCGCTGGACATCCCGACCACCGCGACCGAGCTGCCCGGCGTCTACGACGGGGAGTGGAAGGGGTCCGGAGACGTATTTCAGAGCGTTTGTCCCACAACGGGAGAGGTCCTGGCCAATGTCAAGTCTGTAAGGAATCTTGCTGGCATGTGTGCACAATTGAACGCGCGGCGTGGTCAATCTGTTTGCTTACCGTCCTCTACCCTACCCCAACAGGCATCACCAACGGAGCTCCATGATGCGCTTGATAGGACGAGAGAAGCTTGTGTTCATTTCAGGGGTATACCCGCGCCCCGGAGAGGAGAGATAATACGCCAGATCCGCGAGGCTCTGGCCGCTAAGGTGCGTTCTGCTGTACCCATTTCGATTGTACGCGCTCCCATGTGACACTTATGATCTCTCTCCATCTCTCTCCATCTCTATTTTCTTTTTGTAGCGCGACGAGCTGGGCGCGCTCGTGTCGCTCGAGATGGGTAAGATCCGTACCGAGGGAGTGGGCGAGGTTCAGGAAGTTGTCGACATTGTGAGTGGTGGGGGCCCAACGTGCATTTGCATCTACTCGAACAGGCTTGCTGAGGGTTTGAGCCTCTTCGATTCGCAGTGCGATTATGCGGTTGGGCTTTCGAGGATGATGAATGGAAGGGTGATCGATTCGGAGCGGCCAGGCCATACCATACTCGAAGGTGAGTTGAAGGGTTTCTTCCAAGCTCCGGGTCCCCATCACCTCTCGTCGTTGATATCGTGATCGGTGTGTCCCACTGCAGTTCCGAATCCTCTCGGCGTCGTCGGCGTCCTGTCGGCGTTCAACTTTCCCGTTGCTGTATATGGCTGGTAATTTGACACTTCCGCCTTCTACTTGGAGCCGATTGAACCCGCGTTTTTTGATTTTATTTTGCAGGAATCTCGCGATTTCGATGGCGGCGGGAAACGCGACGATCTGGAAGCCTTCCCCAAGTACCCCGCTGTGCTCCATCGCGGTCACCAAGATCGTCGGCGGCGTCTTGGAGAAGAACGGCGTACCGGGCGCCGTCGCTGGCCTTGTCACGGGCGGAAAGGATGTCGGAGAGGCTTTGGTGCAGAGCCGAGATGTAGACATGGGTAAGCATATCCCTCTATTGTAGCTCCCACAAAAATGAAACCAACTTATGGGCTTTTCCAGTTTCTTTCACGGGAAGTGAGGACGTCGGTAGGATCGTAGGCAAGAACGTCCAGTCGAGGTTTGGCAAAGTCCTGCTCGAACTGGGCGGGAACAACGGTTCGTACCTCGACTTTGCCCCTCATCGCATTACGCACGGGACATGTTCACTCTGACGCACTATTCATCCAGCTGCGATCGTCATGCCCGACGCGGATCTCTCCCTCGCCGTACCGGCCGTCTTCTTCGGCTCCGTAGGCACCGCAGGCCAACGGTGCACCTCCACGCGCCGCCTATACCTCCACCGCTCCATCGCATCCGAATTCCTCTCCCGCCTGCAAAAGCTCTACGCCTCCCCCGCCCTCCGACCCGGCGACCCGCTCGACGCCCACACGCTACTAGGCCCACTGCACTCGCGCGCAGCACTCGACGTCTACGACGGTGCCATCAAGGATCTCAAAGCGGCCGGCGCGCAGATCCTCATCGGCGGCGACCGCGACGGCGAAAGAAGTACTGGTGGTGGTGGCGGTGGTGGTGGCGGTAATGGTGGGCGCTACGAGGGCTTGGAGCCTCCGCTCGATCGCGGGAACTTTGTGCGCCCGACGATCGCGATACCTAGGAAGCACTCGAAATCCTTGGCCAAGTTTCCCTCCAAAAACGCCGACGCGGATCCTGCTCCCGTAGCGGCGACGGGGGCGGACCACGGGGACCGATTGTGGGCCGAGGAGCGCTTCGCGCCCGTGCTGCTCGTCGCGGAGTTTGACGAGCTCGAGGAGGCGATCGCGTGGAACAATGCGGTGCCGCAGGGCTTGTCGAGCAGTCTTTGGACGCGCGATTTGCGCCACGTCGGGAAGTGGATCGGCCCTGCTGGTTCGGACGCCGGCATCGTCAACGTGAGTGCCTTTTACTTTTATATCTTTTTTTCTTCTTGGAAGACGAAAAATTCGTGCGGTGACTGACGCTCATTCGTTCCCTTCTCCTCCCTTCTTTATTTTGTGTTCTTGGTTTTTGTTTTTTTGCTCTTTCGTAGGTCAACGTCGGCACGAGCGGTGCAGAGATTGGCGCTGCATTCGGCGGGAACAAGGTACAGTCCTACTACTGTGTCGTACTCGTACACTTCTTCCGCGTGGCTGAGACACTCACGCGCCCTTTCCTTCCTCATAGAGCACTGGGTGGGGCCGTGAATCCGGCGGCGACGCTTGGAAACAATATGTACGCTGGAGCGCGTGCACGATTAACTTTTCCGACGAGGCGCCCCTCGCCCAAGGTGTCGACTTCAACCCGTCATGAAACAAACAACAAGCTGCCCCTCCTCGCGCAAAGAGAATACGGGAGTCAGATGTTACATTTTACTTCTGTGTGCTGCCACGGGAAGACATTACGGGGGCATACAGTTCTACAAGAAGAGAAAAGAAAAAAAAAGTTATAATAAATCACATTTACGATGCAGTGCGAGAGCCAACGTGAGCGAATGAACGAGTATAGATGATACAAATCCGCAATCGCGAGGTGAACCCATGAATGTGAGAAATGACAGGACAGCTAGCAACGACAAGGAGGGAAGAGGGTGGAAGGGGTGGGCCTGAGGGGAGAAGAGGGTATGCGAGATACATAAGAGATGGGTAAGTAATGGTGGTACGTAGAGGTGCACTGTCTTGTCCTTATCTAGTTGAGGTACCCACGGCACTTTCCAGAGCCACACAGACAAGGAATTTTATCCTGCTCGATTGGGAAATGATAATCTGTGTTCCCAGAGGCGTCAGCTTCGGGCCAACAGAGCAGCGTCGTGGGATGAGCCATCACGTACCGTAAGTTATCTCGTCGCCGAGTTCTATATCCTGCTTGGCGTAAATGACGATCTTCTTCTCACCATTGATGGTGATGATCTTGGCAGTACAGTTGGGGTCGCACGAGTGATTGATCAACCGCCTACGATGGGACCACCAAAAAAAAAAGGACTGGGTTCAACGTCTGATGACACGCGAGACACGCAACACATACCCGAGGTTCCCCTTCTTCGTTGCATCCACCACCAAGTCCTCATCTATGCGGAACAGATAGCTGCTGCCAATTCCCTGTCGCTCGTACGCCTTTTCGCGCTTATCCGCCACCTGGGCGCGGATGACTTCCCCGACGTACTCGATGACCATCTCTCCGCGCGAAATACGCTCCATCGCGTACAAGCCCCAGTCATGAATCGGCGAGCGCGCAAACCGGAGGTGCTTCTTGCGCGTCTGCAGCTGGTTGAACTTGATCGATAGCTCCGCTGCTGCCGGTTCACCCTTGGAGAGTGCCATCGCGCGTTGTACTTGGTTGATCTCTTCCAAACCCTGTGCTTGCCGCCGCGCGTTCGCACGGTTCGAGCGCGAGGACGTCATCGCGGGCTTGGGCTGCTGTACTTGTGATTCGACAGGATCGGCAGCGGCGACGCGTGTCGCATACTGTGCAACGTATGCAGATTTCTCCGCGTGTGAGATCTTGTAGTAGCCTTCTGTGCGGGCAGAACCGGTCAGGTGTACGCGGAACGGAGGGGGAGATTCTGGGTCTGGAGCAGGCGTTGGCGCTGGATATGGAAGGGGAATACCCATCGACCCTGCGAGAGCAAGACGGGCAAAGTACAGATCTTCGTCATCTTCGCAAAGGCCAGGTTCATACGGATCGGGTGTCGGTGTTGGAAGCCTGGGTTTAGGCTTGAGAGTAGGTGACTGTACAGGTGACAAAGATGAAAGTCGATCGGATGTGAAGTGAAGCTGAGCAACTGCAGGAGCAGTATAATCCTGGTCATCAGGCAGCACGAATTGATCAACGGGCGTCTCAACGACAGCCTTTCTAACCGGCCGCGCCTTGGCCTTTGATGCGGACTTTTTCTTGACCTCTGCCGTAGGCTGCGACCGTTTCTCCGAGAGAATCGGGACAGGTGTCTCAATGATCTCGACCAACTCCTTCTCGTCCGCCACTTCTGCCTTTGCCTTCTTGACTGGAGGCTCGTTCTCCTCGCTATCCTTCACCAGCGGTCTCTTCCGCCCTTCTACGACAGCGGAAGTAGGGACGAGGACAGGTACAGGAGTGAGCATTTCTGGCTCTTCCTGCTCCGCATCGGACTCGAATTCAGCGGCCAGAGACCGAATTTCCTTCTTCCGCTTCTTTTTTGGCGGTGCGACAACTTCTGTCCGGTCGGGGGCCTTCTCTTCGATCTCTGCTCCTGCTCCGGCCTCCGCCTCGACATCGGGCATCGGGGTGGACTTGGCTTCTCGCGTACGCTTGCTCGCCTTCTTGAATGATAAACCCTTGAGCCCCGCTCCAGCCCCGAAAAGCGACACCTCAGCACCTGGCTTGCTCTCCACCGTCGCAGCAACGGTCTTGTTCTTGACCGTAGACGCACTGCTCTTGTGCTCAGCTACGAGCCGCCGCATGCGTACAGATACAAGACGATCGACCACGTCTTTCTCGAGCAATTGCAGCAGCTCCTTCCTGATTACTTGGGTTGCTTCTTCCACTAGTTCCGCATCGCTCCAGCTCGTCTTAGCTGCCGGCGCATGAACGGACGAAGGTGGTGGATGCACGGTGAGTGTGACAGAATGGTGCGCCAGCGAGCGCATGTTGAGCACCATCGCTGCGCGGCGCGCGATGCCTGCGGCCTTGAAGGTGACATACCAGCCGGTGTGATCACGTAGCACCTTTCAATGACAAGGGACGGATTATGAACGGGATGGAAATAACGGTTGGGTCATCTTCTCGTTGACTACGGGCAAAAAACAAAGGAAAGCGCACCTGGTCGACCTGGAACTCCCTGACAAATGTCCGAACATCCTCTTCTGTCACGGCACCGCCCAAGTGCCCACCATTCCCCTCGATCTTCACATGCTCATGTTGATTCCTCGCAAGCTCCTCAAGCACTGCCTCCCGCTGACTCGCCTGCATGTTCCGACTAGAATGTCTCGGTCTACGCAACGCAGGAGACCGTGACCGTGAGCGCGATCGTGAACCTGAACCTGAGTGAGGAGGTGAGTAGTGGTCAATCGCCACGGGCATTCGGTTTCGTCCACCGCGTCGACCACGAGAGGGACGCAGAGGGGGTATGGGCGTTGAGTCGGCAGACATCCCACTATGCGACCCCGTGTGATGTGCTGCCGCACGCCGCGCTTTGACTAGCGTCGGCGGCGGTCGTCGTGCGCGGCTGCCCATGGGCGCCAGTGGGCCGCCCGGAAAGCCACTATTCGCTTGTGTACTCGAGGGTGTGACCGGCTTGGCAGGCAGACTGTGCCCGTGACTAATCGTCTGAAGACTCGAAGCAGCGGGTGAGGTAGACGCGCCAGTCTGCGTGCGGAGGTGCGACGAGGAAGATGAACCAGGCGTGTTGTTGTGTGAACCGTGCCAGGGAGTGGGTGGCGTCGGCAGACCATGAGCGGGCATAGGCGCCGGACGCTTTACCCGCTTACGTTCTTCTAGTTCATGTAATACCGCACGCAGACGCTTGCGTTCGCCATCAAACACCACCTTGATCTCGAAATCTTCGCCACTAACGTTGAGTCCCAGTGTAGCGGGCCCAAGCTTCCGACCGTGTTCACGCTCGACACACCGCGCAGCCTCGGCATGTGTACCATACTTGATAAAAATGATACCAAGCGCGCCGCCAGTAGCCTTATCTATTTGAGGCTCGAATAGAAGGATTGGTCCGTATGTGGAGAAGTGCCTTCGGATCTGTTCCTTTGGTGCGAGTGGGGAGGCGTTGGTAACCAAGACTGACGTCGGGGGCGGGGGACCGGTAGAATTCTCGTCGTGCTGTAGGACCCAATGAATCGTGTAAGAAATGGAGGAATAAAACCTCATCACGCACCTCATACTTGACTTCGTACAACTCCGTCCTAAAAGGCCGAAGACTGGGGTGTTTCTTGAAACCTCCCGCCTTACGTGGGTCTACCAACACGATCTCAGGCTCTCCACGTACGACCTCTCCATCCACTCTCAATAACGTCTCCTTTCCGCCTTTTACTTTTATCCTGGTTCCGGCCGCGCCCGCTTCTCGCACCTTGTCCATAAGCAGCGCAAATTTCAAATCTCTGTCCTTGTCGATAGCAGAATCGAACAGAACCTTGAAATTCCTTTCAGAGGGATACTCTGACCTCGGAGGTGGCCAGGACGGCAGCGGTGGAAGAGAATACGAGGGGGGCGGAGAAGAGGAACGTAACTGTGAAGGGGCATGAGGTGACGATGGTTTTGGCGAATGGGGTGGGAGCGGCGACCGCGCTGGTGAAACTACCCGTGCTGATGAGGGCACAGATAACCGAGTGTCGGGGCGCGGAGGAAGAGGTGTTCGTATGCTTTGGACAGACGGTAACGAGGAAGGGGTTCTATGAGTCCGTGAGCTTGTCGAGGGTGGAGGCGGTAGGGTGGGTGGGGGTGTAGGAAGCGAATGAATCGGCGACGACGATGGTCGCGACTGCGAACTTGAAGGCAGAGGTGGCGGCGGAGGTGTTGGTGGTGGTCGAGAGGTTGGAGGTGGCGGCGGCGGTTGAGCGGTCGGGGGTGGCGGTGGTGGTGGGGGTTGAGAGGTTGGTGGGGGTGGGGGCTGAGAAGTTGGAGGCGGCGGTGGCGGAGGATGGGAAAGTGGTAGTGGCGAAACTGGAGGCTTCGGACAAGGGGGAAGGCGCGCCGTCGAAGGTAGTCGCGGGGATTTTAGATGCGAAAGAGACGGGAGGGGAGGTGCCGAAGGAGGGGGGGGTGGATCTGTTAGGGGCGGTGGCGGCGGTGGTTCGCCCAAGGGAGGGGGTGGAGGCGGCGGCGGACTCTCAGATGGGGGTGGCGGTGGCGGTGGTGTATCGGATGGTGGTGGGGGAGGGGGGGGAGGGGGTGTGTCAGATGGAGGTGGAGGAGGCGGGGGCTCTGAGGGCTGAGGAGGTTGGCGCTCGCGATTCGAGTGGGAAGATGCGGCAAGCCTAGGACCGAGAGGAATAGGTTGTGCGATCGCCGAAAAACTCGATGACCAGCCCGAAGAGGACTTTCCGTTGATATTTGGTGCAGCAAGCGGTGTCGGGAGTGCCGCACTGGAAGACGGACCAGATTCGACGAACGAGTTGCGCGACTTTGAAAAAAGGACAGGAGATGGTGAATATAAGAGTACTTAAGAAACGACAGGGGGGTTGCTCACGGTGTTAGCGATGGCCTGGTCACTCCATTTGATCTCAACTTGCTTGCCTTTGTGAGGCAGTTTCTGCTGCATGGCGCTGGGCCCAGAAGGGGGCCTCTTCGACTGACCCGTAAGGGGGTTGGTATGGCCATTGAGCGTCGCAGGCTTTGCGGACCTATTTTGCGTGTTGCCATTGAGCAAGCTGCGTGGGCCAGTCGGCGGAGGTGCGCCTATGCGATGGATGAGGGAAGAGGAGGGAGGGGAAGAAGCGGAAGAGGAGGACGGCGGGTGAGGAGAGGAGGAAAGGTCAGATTGGGGAGGATGACGCTTGGGAGGAAGAGAGTTTAATAGAGCTCGTGGACCAGTGGGAGGGGCCTTGCCAGCCTTGCCTGACATTGTCGAGCCAAAAGTGGCCGACGTCGTCGAGGAGAGCGAATAGCGTCAAAGGTGTTGTGGACCGAGCCCAGCGAACAGCGGACCTTGTTCCTCTCTCCTTGTTGACACTCGTTTTGTGCCTCTTCTCTCCTCCCACACTCACTCACACACCCTCTCTCTCTTTCTTTCTCCATAAAATGTAGATCGTGCTTCAGCCGACATCACTTGGGTGACCGTGCGATCTCGTGTCCATCCTTCTCAGAGTGAATGATCCCTCAAAGGCCTCGTTGTTGCCGCATGATTCATTTTGCTGTGCAGACCACATCACCCCTGCCGCTGCTTATCTTTGAGCCAGATGGCACAACAAAATCACCGACATCGAACCCATCCACGCACAACCTGGGCCTGTCCATGTCTTGTTTTTGTTTTTTGTTGTCAAATTACTTAGCAATATTAAATATGATTATATTTACTGGCTCTAAGGTTAGGGTTAGAACACCGAACCGACAAAAAAAGAGCCCGCCCAGCCCGAGGGCCGGAGCGGGACAGGAAAATATTGAGACGGTGCATGAGCCGAAGCTCACACAAACCGCGAGTTCCCCCTGGGGACAAGGTCGCCGTGCTATGGGAGGCCCTCGCTGCCCATAAACCCGGGTACATGAAGGGATCTATGCCATCAAGGTAAGTATGAAGATTTAGGGGTTCATCTCCCAGGGCTTATAAACATCTGCGAGCCGCGCACGGACCATGGCTCACGTAATCAGCCCATGCGGGTGTGAAACAGCGCGCTGGCCAATTGTCATCCTCTGTTGTTTCTTGCCCAGCCGCCGTGTCCTCCGAAAAATCTGAACTGATAGACCCCTCCCTTACTGCGTTGCCATGCTCCGTGATGGCATATTATATTCTCACATTGACATAGGGTCCAACTTGAAGGCCCACGCGTGGTCACTTCGCTGTCAACTTCAAGTTACATAGATCACACTATGACCGTCTCAACTGAATGCTGCAACATAGATGAGAGGATGCGATCAAGCATTCTCTACCTGCCACATACTCACAGGATCGGCCGAGCGCAAGGCACACAGATAATCATGACGTATCAATCGCCATCCAACTGTCGCTGTAGACATTCTGGTACGCGATCTCGAGTCCCGGTTTCGACTCAAGCGGTTGCTCTCTTCGCTACGTCCGAATTTCGCGGTCATAAAATTGATTGACCCAGCTCAAGTTGGTACTGCGATATCACAGTAGACAGACATCGCTTCAGTCCCAAGTACCCGTGTTTGGTGTGGCTAAGCTTGATTTACGTATTGTTCTACGGATCAGCCAAGCGTGCACTTGCGGCGGTGTTTCGTGACCAAGGATCAAACATCCTCCTGATAGTCGCCTCATTTCCCTTTCCCATTGCAGGTTCTGGACAACGAGGATCAGGCCCGCGTCCGCGGAAGTTCACATACTCTGACGACCCGATACTAAGCACAGCCGATCCCATGCATCACGAAAAAGCGCGAGGCGGTGCTGCCTACACACACACTCCGCGTCCTTGGGCCACGCCACCATTTCGCAATTGAGTGAGCGCGTGATCATTAGTCATATCTCGAACGTATTGCACAACGCACGGCACATCTACTAGCGCAACCTGTGCCGGTGCCCCACGAGAAACCACGCTCACGGGAACTCTAGCGTTGCACCCGCACCGTCCGACGGCGCCGACGCACGAGCAAGTCGATTGGCGCGGGAAGCCGATTGGAACCCTCTAATCCAGGAAGTCAGAAGTCCATTGAAGTTCCTGCGTTTACGTTCGAGGCTCGTACGGGAATTCAGGATTTGGTAAGGTAGTGATGGAGGAAAAAATCCTACAGACAATTCCACCTGTGGACAGTGGTATCAGATGCTTTTGCTACATGATTATGAATGCACACACTCCCATTATTGGTTATGTTGATCAAGATGTTCTCAACCCCACTTTTCTTAAATGTTTCGACCAAGTTGTGGACATAGTGCTGGAGGAGCAGGGTGCCAGAGATCAAGCTGCATACTGGGGACTTTGCTGGGAAGAAGGTGTTTATCCCAACTTTTGCAATGACCTTTAACAAGTCACAAGGCCAATCTGTCAAGCATGTTGGGTTGGACCTTAGGACTTCCTAAGATCCAACCCAACATGCTTTACAGATTGCCCTTGTAGCTTGTTGAAGGTCATTGCAAAAGAGAGCCAGTGCTGCTGAAGAAGCCAACATACAGCTAAATATGAATTGATGGAAGTTAATGGACCATTATAGGCGGTAGCGGAGCGCGCGCACTACACCAGTCTTATTTCCAGGCAAAATGTGGGATTCAATAGCACCAGGGTTGCCATTCACGGCGGAAAGCATAGGTTTGGAGGGATGGGGGATCTCAAGTGCCATTTTTTTGGTGAAGAATGGCGGGGCGAACACGTGCAGCACGAGTGTGACGAGATGCACTTTCGGATGTTCCAACTTTATCGTCTACTCCATTTGTTTCATTAGTCGCGACGCAGTTTCGTGCTCGAGTAAAGAAAAGTCGTGAAATTACGAGCAGAAATGGAAAGGAGGGGACAGACTATGGTTTCTTATCTTTGAACGGTTGACCACTGTAAGATGCGACAAAAGGAACTTTGACACACTCGAGCTCCTTTGAGGTAGAGTTTGCGGGAACAACAGAGAGCTCTAGCGCGGTCTCCATCAGGAAGTTTCGAGAAGCAACGTAACCAAAGAATTGATGGTGGGCAGAATCAACAAACTGAAGGCGAAGTTCGTCCTGGCGTTGTGAAAAAACTTGTGATCAAGGATATCACCAGCTACATTGTCAACAATGTAGTCGATGTACTCCCAAGCGGGAAGACCCCCAATTTTAAAGCACCCTGGCACCGGCAAGGCGCTTCCAGTCGACACCCCTTCTTCTCATAGAACGCGGCGAAATTCGGCCCAAGTCGTTCGAAGAGCGTAACAATATTCGGTGCGATGTGGACTCCCGTGTCCAGAAGGACAACCCAGGTGGGCACAAAGAAGATATATGTAAGATAGCAGTTTGGTTGGTACACTAACGGTTGGAAGTGGTTATGAGCGAGGCCACTTGGTGATAAAAAGACACACCTGTATGTCCGTCATACAGCCTATTCGTTACTCTCTATACAAGTACCGATTGAATAGATAATCGGACTTGGTGGTAACACGACCTATCGGCGAGGTGTCCACGGGCGTAGGAGACATACTTACATCATAACGTGTTTGCTTGATCCGCTGAATTTCGGCATGTATGTCCCACGACGCTTTGTGGAATGGCTCGGGGAGATCAAAATAGCCAGCCTCCCAGGTGTAGAAGTCCCATGAACCAGATACGACGGACAAGACGTTTTGCTTTGAAGTCTCATTAAACGTGAATAACGACATGCACGCCTCTGCGAGCACGGGATCGACAGATTGTTCGCCAGCAACTTTAGAGCGAGGATCCAAGCCGTGGGGAGTGTGTTGGCCCCTGCTGAGGGGCACGGGCAGAACACCGAAGCGAAGACGACATGCGAAGAGCATGATACGGAAACAGAGGACCGCCTTTGCACAGACATCAGACTAATATCGCAGCGTAGCGACCTGGATGAGCCACGGGCTAAACAGAGGTAATAGTTGCCCGCTCCAATATCCGAGGTCACCTGCCAGCACTCGACACGTCAAAGGCATTTTGGTCCGATGTTGTTACTCTTTGTTCGAGGCACAATCAAGATCACAGTGACCCGAGGTTCCTAGGCGCGATCATGGTGTACCTGCAGTCCGAGTGGGGAGTGATACGGGTCGCAACCGTGCAAACTTCAGGTCACATGACCCCTTCCTCGGCTTTCTTCGAGTCATCAATACTCACAGAATCGTTATGTCACGCTAGAATCTCGTTGATTTGAGGTCGGCAGGCCGGTTATGTGAGGAGAGAGCGCTAGACGTGGCATATTCTGAAATGGCCAGCGGTGAGTGTTAGTTAACCGTGAGGTGTTGCGTCGCCTCAGGCCCTCTGCATTGGATATTCCGACCACGTTTGCTCATTGCCAGTTGGCAGTTCACACAAAAATCGTCTTGCAAACTTAGTTTTGAGGCGCTACCAGCGGCTTGTATTCTTGGTCCTTCTCCAGACTTGGGTGATCCAGTAGTGGTCCTTACAGAGAATACCCAGGACTCTTAAGTGACTCATCTCGAGACCGCATCGACAAAGGGTCTATTCCTCTGTGTTATGCTCCGGCAATCACTTCTCTCGTTGCGTTGTCGCTGCAGTGACGTCGGTCCTCCAATCACTAGGTCAGTTCCATGGTCGTGCAATCCCTCGTTGCCAAGCCAAACGCAAGCACGTTCGTCGGAAGTCTCGATCCCTGGATTTGGCAGGAACATACTCTCACGGATGAGAACAATCCTAACACTCTCGTATCGATTCACCGGGTATCTTAATTATGACGTGTGATCCCATGATGCTGTACCCCTCGGATTAACCGAACACTAGTGGGGATAGAAATCCTTTGATCTAGTGTCGGCGAAAAGTTTCTCCTCGCTAAGACCTCCATCAGCAAGTCTTTCAAGCATGTCATAAATGGAGATACTCACGCGAAGGTCCACAGACTCTGGGGATTATTGTATGTTTTCTCCGTGTACGGGAAGCGGTCTGCAGGTAGGAATCAGGATCAGTGCCTGTGAGCTTGTTATATTTCCATCCATACATTGCGGCGTCTCGGAGAAGTAGGCGATGGGTGTATTCTCATTGCGGAAGCTGTAAGCTGCGAAGCAAGCTCGCTCTCAAAATTCGAGGTGGCGCTTCTATGAATGGGCTCACCGGTCCTCCAATTGTGGCGCATGTTTCCGCTAACGAGTCTATGATCGCGATTAGCCGAGCCCCTTCTATGACGAGTACAGGACTCACAAGTCCGGGGGGGCAAGAGGATCCTATGTGTGAACAGTCAACGAGCCCATCTGTGAAATAAGCGTCTCCACTCACGTCCTTGAGGCCCGCAGTCTTGATTTCACTGTCCAAATCGCTCCATTCGAGCACTTGGTTTCCTGCCATACCTGGGAAAACAGACATAAGCGCTCACAGTCCCTGCTATGTCACAGAAAGAAATACATACCCTTGAATTCCATTGGCCGGTCCAGATGGCCGCCAAACGTGGTTATCTTGGTATGGTGATGTTCAAACATGATAGTGGTGAAGAGGGCGCAAGTGGATGCGCAATGTCCGTTACTGACTGGAACAATGGACTTGGCGGATGTCAAAATATCGGTCTGGGAAACTCTTACTGATGGCGACGTTGCTGGAGCGACAAAAACTGAGAAAATCAAAAGGAGAGAAGATGTCAAACACATACTCGAGATCAAAAGGGGACGTTGAGGGAATGGTCACATTCGGAGTCCGACACATATCCTAGTCAATGCATCAGATGGGAGCCGTAATAGACAGAAGCCATTTTCAACCTGGAACCGCTGAGAGGTCGGCTGGTTATGGTGATTAATATGATAAGGAATGGACGGGTCGTTGTAGTTGTAGTTTTCGGGGATTTTTGTGCCGTTCACGAATCGCCCTGCGACGGAGTGAGCATGCATGTAAATACTCTCAGGAAGAGCTTACAATTGTCGCCTGTATAGGAGACGAATGACCCATTAAGGTGTTGTGCGATTTCCGATTTCAATATTTTCTGAGCGAGTGGATTGGCGCGAGAAGTAGACTGGAACCATCTAAACGAAGCAGTTCAGATGTACAACCCAGCCTCTACATTCGGAGCTCGTACGGGAGGCTAGAATGTTTACCGACAAGGTACCGATAGAGGAACATTCCCGAGCAAACGTATCCACCTGCGAGAGGTAATGTCAGATTTTTTGACGTTTGATATGAACTGTGTACGAACCCCCGTTATTGGTCACGTCGATCAAGAGATTCTCGACGCCGTGTGCCTTTAACTCGTTGACTGCAGCCTTAACATCGAATTGGAACTGAGCCAAGTCGTCTTGAAAAGAGCCAACGAACATCTAACACGGGCAAGAAGTCAGTGGGCCATCATGAGCGGAACCAAACCACAGTGGGGCGCACGCACCACCCCGGTCTTGTTCCCGGGAAGAACGAAGGACTTTATTACACCAGTACTACCTTTGGTGGGTTTCAGGGTAGGCATGAATGGACCAGGAAGGCCGACAGCCGTCGTTGGGCGATCAGCAGGATGCAGTAGCGCTGCACGGGCGAGATGAGGTCGGCTCTCGAAGCCGTCATTGGGGACAGATTTCCGATCTACTCCGTTTGTGGTATTAGTTGCGGCGCAATTGTTTGCCCAGCTAAACAAGTCTTTGTGAAGTCACAAGCAGTTATAGGAGGGAAATTGACGGACTATGATCGCACATCGGTGAAGTCGTTACCAATGAAAGAGGCGACAAAAGGAACGTCGATAAGCTCAGGTGTGTCTGAGGATGAGTTCGCGGGAGTAAGTAAGAATTCTAGGCTAGTCTGTTTCAGGAATATCGGGCCAGCAAGGTCTCCAACTCGTTGAGAGAGGGTGGTATTGGATATCAAATAGCTGCTGACGACGCTGTTCACCCTGACGTTGTGGTCAAGGAAATTTCCAGACACGGTGCGGGCAATTTCGTCTATGTACTGGAGAGCAGGGAGTCCACCGATTTTGATTACTTTCGCACCGGCAAGACGCTTCCAATCGAAACGTTTCGCAGCTAGGAAGCCAGTGAAGTTCTTGCCGAGTTGATTTAGGAGCTCAACAGAATCCGGAGCGATGAAGACACCTTTGTCCAGAATAACAACAGGGGTCGGAAGGATGTTTTGGTAAGTGTTGTAGCAGTTTGGGTACCAACCTAATGACAAAACAGAATGATGATCATGTCTACGAGCAAGGCCATGTGTGGGTAGACGGACGTACGCGTATGTCCGTCATTCAGCTGCGTCGTGAAGTCCCAGAGGGCTAGATTAAAATCATAGTCGGTCTGAATGGCGACAAACAATGAGCGGGTTCGCTTTCGGAGAAAATGCGGACAGTGCTCACCGCATATCGCGTGGAGTTGATCCGCCTGATCTCCGCGCGTATGTCCGTGGTCGACTCTTGAAACGGTGGGGGGGAGTGCAAATAAAAGTCCTCAAACGTGTAAAAGTCGAAAACGCGCGAAACGACAGACAAGACGTTCTGCCTAAGAGTCTCGTTGAACGGGAATGACTTCTGGCAGGCTATCGCATCCCCTGGATCAACGAAGTGCCGGCCGGCAACTTTGGCGCAGGGGTCGTGCCTGTGGGCGGGAGGAGCGGCAGCGAACGACACCTTACCGCTCAGGAGGAGGACAAGCAGGATCGCATAACGAGTGAAATGAAAAGGAGCGAATGTCATGGCGGCCGAATGGCCTGGTAACGAGCGTGGCGACGCGAAGGGATAGTGAACATCTTCCACAGGTCGGCTGGACTAAATGCCATCCTGCCCGTGTGTCCCGTTGAGCATGAAACTGAAGACGATGCAGATCGTGGTTCGAGTTCTCATCGTACGTCAACCAGAAATTTTTCAGAGACAAGGCATCCTTGTTGGTGGGACACTTCGCCGAGGTGGTACTGTAAAGCTTCTTGATGGCAATTATGCAGTAAGCTTCGCAGCCGTTCGTCGATGCCGTAATGCTCCTGGAACGCTTCAAGTTGATGGCTCTAGAAAAACTGGCCGTCCATACCAGCAGTGTTCACATCATTTCGACCATTGTAGAACGATGTTTGGTTTGGGAAAATCACGGGTAAAGATCAAGTATCTCCGCATGGGCCAGAAGTCGGGCTCGGAGTTAGGGAGGAAGCGTCGTTACAAAGTCACTAGGTATTATCACGTACACAGCCTGAGTGTCCCATGAAAAGTCAATACAAAAGCCGAATCGCTGTCCGAGGATAGATCAAATGTCTCATCACCGTACAATCCCAAGACCGCGGGCAGCCCAACGGGCCAACGAGCAGGACCCACGAATCCCACTTCTTCCACTCCGCTCACCTCCAGAACCTCTCAGACATCCCCCTTTGCCATGCCCGTCTCGCGACCATCGTTTCGCCAGCGAGTATACGGTTACAACACACCTCATCCCCGCTGCATTCCCGCGTTCCTCGCTGTTCGTCCCTGTGCCTGTCTTCAAGTTGCCTGATCACAAGAGCAGAGATGAGCGCGATTCTCGCATTGAGCTATACAAAAACGAGCTTCTCTCGCATCAAGCTCAGCATGGTCCAGACCATTCTGGAACGCAGCCTATGGTACTGTGGAGCGCGTTGAATCGTTATGTTCGCAAGGGTAACGGGGGTGGCCTGACACTTGTACTGTTGCACGCGAATGGGATGCATAAAGAGGTAGGTGTACATACCTGATTCTAGCGGCGGCGTCTTTCAAGTTCCTCGTACCAACTATTCTAGACATTTGAGCCCACACTCCGACATTTATTACAAGCCGCTGATCAAGACAAGCAATACCGTATCGATGAAGTTTGGGCCCTTGACGCCGTACAACACGGCGACTCTGGACTAGTCAACGTGCAGAACCTCGGATCTCTATGTGGGTTACCTGTCTTTACAGCTCTGCGATTGAGGTCGATGATATGTAGTCCTTTGGAGTGACCACGCCCGTGATATCCTGAACTTCATATTACACTTCCTTCCCGAAACGGTGACACCCTCTGCTCTCCCAACTTATCTCCCGAGAGTCCCTCATGAAGTCAGTGATGCACGGGAGAAGGATGGCTTCACTAATCGTGAACTCGTCGTCGTTGGTCACTCGTTCGGTGGATGTGCTGCGTGTGTATTACTGTCTCCCAGAAAAGCCGTCCCCTCTGACACGCAAACTTACTTAGGGTACTTGCCGCGCACTCTACTCCTGCGCCGTTCTCGGGGCTAGTGCTCGTCGACCCCGTAATCATGCCCTCATCTTATACATCTTACGCCCGGCATGGCCTTTTACGGCAATATCTCATTGGTGCACTCGGTCGACGCAGTGTCTGGCCGAGCCGGTGGGCCACACATTCGCATCCAAGACTCATATTTCGATTCTCACATGTATATATTTCAGGGAAGAGGCAAACTCCTTGTTAAGCAAGTCTCCGTTCTTTAGCACTTGGGATCTGGATGTGCTCAGGAGCTACGTCGACTACGCCCTTGTCGAGGATCTTAATGGGCAGGTCAGCCTCAAGTGTACAAATTTCCAGGTACGCACGCACGCCACTGGCACAGGGGTGGCACCTGCTGCAACCAGGTACAGGAAGCGGTGGTATTTGCAGATGATATACGCTGCATCGAGGCGTGGTCGGTTCTGCCACAGATTGACAAGCGGATTGCGATGAAGTGGCTTGTTCCGGACTGTGAAGCAAGCGTTCTTCGGAGCTACGAACTTGTGCAAGAGGCGGTTTGGCGAAGACCCGAGAACGTGACCAACGCTGTAGTCTCGAAAGCGGCGCACCTCGTAAGCCTGATTTAGCACAAAGTTGGATTCTTACGCTCACGCCTTCATGTCACACGAACTTGAAGATGGTCCAAGACAGTCCGCGGGAAGTTGGTAAGCTACTTTTGTGTGTCGACGTCGGGACACTCAGCGCCTCTGTGTATTCTAGCACAAGGGCTTCACGAATTCTTGCTGGAGAAGAATTCTAGCAGTCTGAGAAGTAATCTGTGACACCAAGGAGTTGGAGCCCACGGAACAATCGGGACGGGAGAAGTACTAGTGAGGCGGTGTTGCATCTAAGGTTTTGATGAGCCATGAATGTTTCGAGTCGTGTGAAGCGCCGAGCCTTGCTTGTTCCCGAGGACGGCTACAGTAGAGTGGATGTACAAATAGAAAGCATTTCGGATATTGTATCATGCGGGTGGCGATGAGATGATGAAAAATCCAGTGAAACAACCCGAGGCTAACAAGGCACGTTAACGAGTTGAGTTCGGTTGCACCGCTTAACAAGCTCTTCCCCTTCTTCCCTCTTCTCGACCACGAGACTGTGGGTAAGCCTTGTCGCCGAGCGCCCCGCTTTTTCTCCCTCATCCATTATCCCCACCGTCGTATCTCTGCGTAACCTCTCCTCACATCCATAATCGCCCACGTCTCATCCATGTCATGTCAAAATACTCGCTCAATACGGCCCCAGGCGATCCTTGCCACCTTCGCGACGCTTTCATTTCTCTTTCCCGCACAGGTATGGGCAGCTCCTCTCGTGCGAAGGGATGGCAATAGCAGTGGTAGCAAGATAGTGGTGCGCCTCTCGATCACAGACTCGTTTCTCCCCCTTTAATGACCTGCCAATCTCAGGCCCCCATTATCGCAGCTTTCGTCTTCCTTGTCGCCGTTCCAATAGTGTTGTATAGGGATACACTGCTGTCGAAGCTCCGGCATGTCACCTTCCGCTCCATGCTGGGACGACGGCCGGCCTCGACGACGGCTGTTCGGGATCTTACCGCGGAGGAAATTGCAGGTACAGCTGCGACGAACCAGGCTAATGCTGCCGCTGCCACTCGCACAGAGCGACGGACCAGGCGCACCAGGCGCACCCCCAGCCAAATCTCTACACGCTCGCTTCCGATGTATATGAAAGAACCGGGCGAGCTCGAGCTCGTAATCATTCAGTGAGAGCCACCTCGGTCTTGGAACAATGATTGGAGTCTTACCTGTATTGTTCGCACAGAGGCTCGCAGGACATGGAGGATGCTCCGTTGACGGCGCAGATCGTCATGCCATCTGTCACAGAAGATGAGAGTGAAAGTGGGAATTCACATTCACATTCTCGTAACCCATCGCAGGTGTCTTCTTATGTCGTCGTCAATGACGACTCTCATGTCCAAACTCCTCTACTCGAAACTGACGAATCTAACGAGAATACTCACGAACACGAAAACTCTAACCCTTCCATCCCCTCCCGGTCAGTGGATATCTCAGACCTTCGGCACAACGACCCATCCTCCCCACCTGCGGATATTTCTGGATTTGCGGACCCCCGAGGTGAAGCCCCACCGTATTTCGAAGTCATGGGGGGCCCGTCAGATGTCAGGGCAGCGTCTGGGGAGCTTTCCCGTGTTGACACCACAGATACGTTGCCTATTGCCCCGGATTCCCCGCCTGCGCTTCACTCCGGAACACCACCAGCGCGGAGGCGCTCCGTGTTCCGGGGTCTGATTCATGCGGCCTCGCGCGCCCTTTCAAACCCACATCCTTCCGCCCAACCCGTGACTATCTCTCGGGCTCCTCGGCCTTCCCGGGATGTCGCTGTTTCCCCTCCACCGCGTCCGTCAAATCTGTCCAACCGACCGGCGGGCGCACGTTCTCCACTTGTAGGCCATCGTACGACACCATCGAATTCCGAATCTATTCTCAGCGTCACATCCTCCACATTTGGCGCGCGTTCCCGATCAGCAACTAATGTTGTTGGCGGGCTCACCTCTCCATCACTTATATCAATCGCATCAATCTCCGCTCCCCTGACGCATACAGCCGTGCGCACCGACTTTGTGTACCCGCGGTCGGGTCCAACTCCCGAGCAGCTCAAGCTCATCTCATCAATTGAGTCAGTGAGCAAATTCGGTGTGCCCTATGGTCCCGATGCGGTCGCGTATGCCTCGGCATCGCTTGTCAACCTACACGGTCCACCCCCCGAATTCGAGGAGCGTCCATCCCTTGACGGTTTGCCTGGTCCAAGTGTCGCGGCAACGCGTGCACGCGCCCGATCGTCACTGTCACAGGACGTCAATGCACCCGAGTCGCGGTTATCATTCTCGTCGGCCCAGTCTGCTTCTAGGGTGACCACTGTCACCAGTGCATCTGCAGCTGATGAACCAGAAGCCGCAGCATCTTCTCCCGAACCCGAAGCACCGATTCTTAGCGACGTTGCACCACCGGCCGAGCTTGAGCACTCTGACGAGAAAGAGAAACCAGATGAAGACCACTCCGTCGAGAGGGTTCCTCCCCGGCCACCATCGCCATCTCCTACACAAGAGACGACCTCGACTGCGGCGACCGTGATTAATGCAACTGTACCCGAGCTCGGCGCAGCTTCCGAGTCACCAGATGAAAACGCAACATCGGGCAGCAGTCGACCTGCCTTAACAGTCGCGACACGTAACCCTGCCGCTCCGTCATCCTTCCGCATCCCATCGGCCCCGTTAGGCCACTCGCACGTCGCCTCGCGGTCGAGTTCTATCGACACATTCCGCACGGCTGCATCTAAATTTGAACAGGTTCGGGGGTTGGAGCACGGGACTTCAGACACGGAGCACGAGACGGACACATTTACGGATGCGGAGAGCGACGCAGAGACCGGGGCTGAGACGCAGCCCGCAACTCCGCATGCCGTCTCTATAGGGAGTGCGGTGCTCGGCCCTGAACAGCCTGCTCTGAGGGTCTGAGGTCAGTTTGCACTCAATCGAATTAAAAACAAACAGCAGAATAAGATGATTTTTTGCGTACCTTGTATTCTTTTTCTTGGATATATTTCTCTGGCGGACTGTCTGTGACTCGAGGTCCAGTACTTGCCTTGCTCTCATCTATCTTTGCGTTAAATTTTTTACTAGTTCATATTGTACACACTCTGCATATGCTTTATTCGTGCGGAAGGGTTAGGATAGAATGTACACAGTCCAGGTAACCTACTGCGCTGATAGTACGCCAATCGACTTTCCCTGTGCTGCTGCTCTCATCACGTGTTACATGCACACACTTTCTTTCGACGTAACCATAGTCTTTTGTTCGTCCCCTCCACAAAAACAAAATGGCTAGCGGCAAAATAATAATCCGACCACGCAAAATTCACAACCCCAACGCTCCAACTCCCTCCCGCGTCAAGGTGCGCAACGCGAGCACACCGGCAGAAGACCGCGACACGCCTACGAACGACAATGACCGCGACGAAAACAACAACAATAACGACGACGACGACGACGATGCGCTGACAACGAACGCCGCCACGCCCGCGCACGACGAGGGGGAAGATGAGGGCAGCGCGGCCGACGAGCCCGTGGAGGAAGTTGTGCCAATGCCACGGCCGCGCGGCCGCCCACGCGGACGAGGACGCGGCGCGCTGATAGGGAGCGACCGAGCGGGGCGCGGACGCGGACGCGGACGAGGAAGGGGACGAGGACGGGGTTCACGCGGCGGTGCTGGTGCTGCTGGCGCTGGGGGAGGGATCATGATTCGCCTCCCGGGACGCGGTGCTGGTGCTGCTGGTGGCGGCGCGGACGCGGCGGGTGGTACCGGTACTGGCGCGCCCGACGACGAATCGGCCGCGGCAATGGCAACGGGGGCCGAGGATGGTACGCCTGGCGCTGAGGGCGGCGCGGGGGCGTTGGTGGATGAGGAGGTTATGGGAGGGGGCAAGCCGTTCCGCGTTGTGCAGGGAAAGGTGTACGTCATTGAGGGCGACGAGTTCGTCACGGAGGACGACCCCAAGGGCGACACCAAGATCGATAAGAACGGGAATTTACTCGGCGGTGCGTTGCCTGTCCTCCCTTCGTTCCTCACCTTCTCCCCCTCCCCCTTTCCCTATCCCCAGCGACTATGTGTATGCGCCTCAACTCAGACGCTTTACTTGTGCCCCATCCCCCTCCATAGGTCGTAGGTTTAAGGCGCAGACATTCAATCTACCCAGTCGGCACCCCGAGCGGATGTTTATGCTTGCGATCGACGCGGCGCGGACATCGGGGTTTCGCGACTCGCTGTACTACTTCCGCCGCAATCCACTCGCGTTCAAGCTCAATGCCACGCAGCCCGAAAAAGAGTTTCTCATCGAGATTGGAAAGCTCGGCTCGCATCTACGCACGCGTAGCGTCACGCTCATCACCGCGCGTAGCGCGTTCAAATTGCATGGCGCGAAAACACTTATTGGTGCGGTATATCTCTACCCCTTCCTATCGCAAATTGAACCTTGAAAAAAATAATCTTACAAATAATGATTAGAGGGGCGGTGGGTCGTGGATGACTACTACGAAAACAAGGTGCTAGCCGAAATCACCGAAAAGGGTCTCAAACCGGGCGACCTCGTTGGTGAGCTCGCTGACCCTAACGCGCCCTCCGCCGCGGCCCTCGCAGCCGCCGAACTTGCCAACGCGCAAAAGGCGGACCGCTCGGGCGGCACCCAGGGCATCTACCGCGCGGGTGGGCCGACGACGCTCTTCGGTGGACCCGGTTGGGGCCCCTACAGCGACGGCCCGCTGAATGCGGTGCGCAAGTCGCTCTTGAACCGGGACGGCCTGAACGAGGAGAACTGGATGTTCGTCGCAGCGCAGCGCGCGGCCGAGGCGAACGCTGACTGGGCAAAGCAGCGTCGACGCGCGCTCGTGCCCTACGGCGGTATCTTTGGCGCCGTGTCTTCCGCAGGGGCCGCGCCTGACGAGGAGGAGGAGGAGGAAGAGGGAGGTGCTGCTGGTGCTGTTGCTGTTGCTGGTGCGGAGGGCAAGGAGGGCAGAGGGAAAGGCAAGGGACAGGAACAAGAAGAACACGAGCGTACGCAGGAACAACGCGAAAATGACGCGGGCACACGGAGGCGCAAGCGTGCGCGACGGGAAGAAAAAGTACCTAGGGGGATGTACGAACCCCACTCCGGCATCGTCCTCTGTGAGTTTTTTTTTGTTTATTTATTTTACCTCTTCCCTCCTTCCCCTTCGTCTTTGCTCATTTATCGTCTGTGTTGTGTTGCAGATCGCGCGGATACGCAGCCAAGGCAGGCTCGGTGGGAGGGCTTGAAGGATTCGGCGGAAAAGCGACAAGTGCTCGGGGGAACCAAGGCAGGTAATGGCGCGTGGGCCCTCGCTTGGGTTGACACCGTCATGGAAGCCCCAGCTAGCGAAGAGGATCATGCGTTGGGTCGTGCTGCCGCGGAGGAGCGCAAGCGGCTACTAGAACTTGCGGCAGCCAACTTGAATTCATAACACTGCGCGCTTGAGCTTTGTTGCCGACTTCATTGTATTTGGTCATGTCTTCAATCGCATCTCCCTTCCCGCACCGAGGGCAAGCAATTGTCAACATGGAGTGTATACAGACATAAGGTATCCACCGAGGACATCCAAACAACAGATATGTATAGGTAAGATGGATAATTTCAGAGCCAAGAAAAAAACAGCGAGGCATGCGACATGCAAACAGATAGCGAGAAACATATAGACAATATAAACAAGGTATCAGGCCCAAGCACCGCTCAGCGCTGATCATGGGAACTACGTGTTCTCGTCGTGCCCAAACGCTCGGCGACCCTGGCACGATGGTTCCTATTCTTAAGATGCACCTCGAAATTGCTCATGCCATCACCAGGAATATATAGCTAACCTGATGGTCAGCGCCAGGCACAGAAGTCACAGTTACTACGAACCTTCCCGGGACAGTCTAGACATTTCACTCGCCACTCTTGCTCACCGCTAGGTGCCGTGCGCGGCCAAATATCAAACTTGTCGTCCGGATATTTCGCATTCATCGCGGCACGTGCTTCAACGAGTGAATGCGGTGGCATATCCTATAGCGGTCATGAGAGGGGAAAAACGTGCAGTAAATTTTCACGAACCTCGGCTGTGTGTGCTGGTGATTTTGGCCGATCAGAGTGCCCAGAAAGTGGAGCGGAAACGTCATCGGTCGCGGGCGGCGGCATAGGCGTATTCGAATCTGACTTCGAGTGACCAGTGCCGTTTAGCTTCATCTTCTGAATCAAAGGTGACTCTGATGCACTCGAACTACCGGACGAAACAGGTGAAACCGGCCGCTCGTTGTCGACATGTCGACGTGCAGTCCCAGAGGGGCCCCGCCGAGGTACCTCAACCACTGGTTCAGTCTTGCTAGGCGTCTCAGGCTCCGGTGCCGTTGCAGGCGCAGGCTCATCTTGATCGACAACTGGCGTGTTCGCGGCGCGTGCTGCAGCCCCACCCTTCTTTTTGGGGTAAATCTTTGATTTATCAGTTTCCGTGCGCAGGCCAAGGTGGTACTCGGGATCAGGGTTATACAAGACCGGCCTTGGCCGTCGGTGGCGATGCCAGAATTTACCTGCAGCACACGTAGTTATTAGATACTCACACAAAAAAACGGTCATTCTAGGTTCCGTACCACAGGTGCCACATTGGGACTTGTCACCGAGCGGGCCCTTGCGACGGCCAATGGCAATATCTTCTGGACAACCACAATTCGAACAGTGCCAAATCCCATTGATGAAGTTCGGGTGCTGGCCGTCCGCAAACTCCTTCTCTTTCGCCTCTCTTTCAAGTTCCTTGGCACGCTTAGCTGAAATGACTCTTGGGAGTCTGTTGTCCTGAGGGGGAGGAACGGGCATTGGTGCAGGGGGATCATTTTCCAAAGGAGGTGGAAGTTTTGAGGCATCTGCCGCTGTAGACATTGTTGGTGCCGAAACGTGAGCACGAGGATGAACGACAGTCGAAGGATATGATGGGGGCTTAAACAGTCCTTTCGTCTTCTTCTCTTTAGGCGCAGATGGAGTAGGCATAGTAGGCGTAGCCATGGGTAACGTTGGCGTGATGACGGCAGTGCCATTCTCTGAAGCTACCATATTGGCGATCGTAAGCGAGGCAGCTGCAGCCGCAGCTCTCCGCGACGTAGGTGCAGCCGCAGCCTGCGCCAGCGCAAGGACGGCAGGATCCACGTCTGGGAAGCCAATCGCAGGTGTGCGAAGGGTCTTGATAGGTTCACGATCAGGAAGTGCGACACCACGTCTCCCACGGGTGGCTCTTTTCTTCCGCTTGGTCATCTCCTTCTCGCGCTCTTTCTCATTGCGTTCCATCTCACCATCGCTGAGGTAATTTAATATCGGAGTAAACGCTTGTACTTGATCCATGGGCCGGGCCACCGAGGCAACAGGGGAGAGGAAGGACATGCGCAGGTCATCATCTTGTACAGCAGAGCCATCTGACGGATGCCCAACAAGGAAGAGGGACTTTTGGTATGTCTGAACTTGCTCTCGTATTGAATGTGCAATAGCGGTCCTAAGAAAGAGTCAGAATACTGGGGGACGCAAAACTGCGTTGTTTACTCACTGAAACTCGCCACCTAAACCAAGTTCCCGTGCGTACACCTCAGCAAACTGTTCAGGCGAAGCGCCAGGGTTTTCAATATCCCACTCAAACTGATCATCAAGCTTCATCGATCCGACACCGATATCGAGCTGTTACGTATCACGGCATTCAAACATCAGCTTCCCGGCATTGCGAATGGCGCACTACGTACCCTAATGAGGATACGCATCTCCTCTAGCTGCTCCTTCTCATCAATCTCAATATCGGCCACAGTGGCAGGTGCGTCCGGATCGCGCTCGACTTTCACATTGGCATCAACCTTGCGTCGCTTCCTGCCAGTGACGAGTACTTCCTTTGGCTTCTTCGCAAGAGTTGGAAGGTCCTTGCGCCACTTGTCCCACCATCCTTTCTCGTTTTCATCAAGACGACCTCGCACTAATGGCTCCACCTCGGTTTCAGGTACAAAATCTGTTATGTGTGCCTGGAAATCGCTGAGTTGATCCTGGATTGACTTGACGATAACAGGCGAATAGCTAGGCGCCAACGCATAATCGTCAACGAGGGACTGTGCAAAAATCTCCGGTGTAATAACGGGATCTTTCGACGGCTATCAGCTTTATGAACAAAGTAGTGCCATGGCGAAATACCTACCGTTGAGATTCCATACAAATGCCTCACGCATTCGATGGTGCTCGACATCGAATTCTAAACGAACGGGAACGAGGATTTCTTCGCGCTTCGCCTCTTCGGTATCAACTTTGCCAGGCCTAACAGCAGGATCAGGTGTGTTAATATTCTGCATGTGACGCGGGTACTCACAACCTGAATCCTTCCCGTCTACCCCTCTTTCTGTTGTCTCGAAAGCGCTGACCAGGGTAGGTTATGCCGAATTTCGTCCTCAACTTTTTCCCGTCTGAGACCTCCCACCACATATCGCTATTCTCAGCTCGTGACACCCGCAGTTCTTCTGCCATGCGTTCTTTCATGCCACGATAGACCGCTTCGTATTCCTTGTCGCGGGCCTGCCAGCCCTTCACCTCCTTCACTTCCTCTTCAGTCAATGGCTTGATGTCTTCAAGCGGCACGAGGGTGACACGCATCGTCTTGGCGCCCACAGGTGCAGAACTTGGCGCTGCTGTGGGGAGAGTAGGCAAGGTAGTCGCCGATGACGTCGCAGACGTCGGTGCAGTCGGGGGGTGAGGGTGAGGAACCGGGACAGTTGCATCTGGAACAACAGGGTGGCCTGGCACTTCCGGCATTCCAGTATTTATCGTCAGAGGGTCGGCGCTTTGCATTTGCATCTGCATTTGCGCAGGAGTCACGATGGTCTGCGGCATCCTCTGCACTACGGGACTTTGAAGTGGCGCTTGCACGTCTCCGAAGCCGGGGGTACCAAGGCCTACCTGCCGTTGTCTCATGCCCGCACCGCCAATCCCTACGTTCGGCACGCCAGGAGTCTGGAACGGCGCAGTGCCAGCTGCCATGGGAGTTTGCGGAACTTGAAGAGGAAGAGAAGTGTGAGGAGTCGTAATCTGCTGCGAGAAAAAATCAGGGCCCTCATCGAGGCCCTGTGATAGCTGAGAAACTTGGCCGCCTAGTGAATTCACGCGCGAAGGTACAACGTGAGGTGGACCCATTAGCCCGCCACCTGCGCCACCAAGCAGTGTTGGATTCGGCGAGCCCATGGATTGTGGCATAGCCATGAGCCCACCTGCACCGACGTTGCCAGGATTATTCATGCTAATCCCTGTTAAGCCACTCCCACCAAGGCCGCCAAACTGAGACGAAGGTTGTGCATCGAGAACGCCTTGTCCCGTAAGCCGTCGTTTCCGACCTGGTGAGCTGGGAACTGGGGTGCTCGGGACTGGAGTGAATCCCTGCGGTGTCTGCACTTGTGGCTGCTGCTGCTGCTGCTGCTGC
>Ga0137394_10000342_pt1 | contig 32377 bp, 26 predicted proteins | sample czobulk116metaG_FD_108278 | JGI IMG/M metagenome (GOLD analysis project Ga0137394, IMG submission 108278) | Vadose zone soil microbial communities from Angelo Coast Range Reserve, California, USA - czobulk1.16 metaG | ecosystem: Environmental > Terrestrial > Soil > Vadose zone | place: USA... | reverse complement strand
TCAAAAATGTAGTGCAGACTCGGCGATAGCGTAAACTGATTTCAAAGGACTTAACCCTGTTTTGACCCGCTTAGTGACGAACTCGGGTTAGAGGCGGGAACTCGGTCACGAGTAGCGCCCTTGGCCTCCTAAGAGCTGTCGTTGGCAACGATTTCCGCTTGTAAAGTCCTGCCGGTAGTTAGTCAAAAGAAAAGAGAGGTATAGACATGCGAGCTATATGCAGATTCATCGCCACACTTGCGCTGGTCGTGATTCTGGCTCTCGGTCTGCAACTACGGGGTACTGATGCCCGGCTCGTCCCGGCGGTACAGGCGCAGGAAAGTAACGATGCGGAACACGGCTGCACACTCGCCACTTTAAAGGGCACATGGGGCGTTACGTTCAACGGAACAATCGTCGGATTCGGGCCTATCGCGATCGTGGGGGTCGCCACGTTCGACGGTGCGGGAAACTGGTCAAGAGACGAGAGGGCGGTCGTTAATGGCAACGTGCTTCCTCGGGAGTTGATAACTGGCACTTACACCGTGAATGGCAACTGCACTGGCACAACCGCGGATACTATTGGAAATTCGAGTGACTTTGTCATCGTTGCCCACCGCACGGAGATGTTAGCTATCGCAACCAGGCCGGGCACGGTAGCCACCGTCACATTGAAGAGACAATAGCGCAAGACCAACACTCAGCGAACCCAAATGCAGGGCGGCGCGATGATTCGTCGTGTGCCGAAATTGAGCGGCAAATTTGTTTGCCCAATTATCGGTAAGGTTCATTCTTTTTCCTTCGCTTAGTTTTTTCCGAAATCGATCCAGAACAGTAGGTGTCTTATATGCGCCTCAAATGGGAGTACTTTCTTACTAGTTCGGGGCCCCCCCTGTACCATTGTTAGCGGCGGTACGATCGGCGATTCTCTCTGCTGTCAGCGGCCTTGCCGCTAGGCATGTCGGAGAATGAGCTTGAAAGTGTCCCCAAAACTCTTTTCTCTCTCCCCTGTTGTGGCTGCGGCGATCGTTTTCGCGACAGCCGCGCTTAGCCCCGCCGCTGATGCGGCGCCTGGACCTGGCGATCACGCGAGCCGCGCGGGGATCGTGCCGATCGGAAAACCCATCAAAATCGAGGCGCCGCTTGGCCTGCCTCCAGTCCCCATTCCGCCGGACAATCCACCCACGGAAGAGACGATCGCCCTTGGACGGCGACTGTATTACGACGCCGGGCTCTCCGTTGATGGAACGGTCGCCTGTGCAACGTGCCATGCACCGAACCTCGGCTTCCGCGATGGCAAGGCGCGGTCTAGTGGCGTGGGTGGCCAGCACGGAACGCGCAGGGCCCCGACGGTGGTCAATGCGGCATACAACACGCTGCAATTCTGGGATGGGCGCTCGCCCAGTTTGGAGAAACAGGCGGAAGGGCCGATGGCCAATCCTGTAGAGATGGGCCAAACGCTGGACGGAGTTGTAAAGTTTGTTCAGTCCGATGCAACCTACCGCAAGCTGTTTCTAAAGGCCTGGGGCACAGAGCAGGTCACGATCGATCTTGTGACCAAATCAATCGCGTCTTTCGAACGGACCGTGGTGATCGGGAATTCCGCGTTTGACCGCTTCTATTACGGCGGAGACAAGAAGGCACTTTCGCCGGCGGCGCAACGCGGCTTGAAGTTATTCCTCGATCGGAGGAAGGGCAACTGCAGCGTGTGCCACGTGATTGGAAAGCAGTATGCGCTATTCACCGACAACAAATTCCACAACATCGGTGTCGGCGCCGATAAGTCGGGAAATTTCCCGGACGCCGGCAGGTACGTGCAGACGAAAAATGCATCGGATTTAGGAGCGTTCAAAACGCCGACACTCCGCAACATCACGGAGACGGCGCCGTACATGCATGACGGCAGCCAGGCGACCCTCAAAGATGTCGTGGACCATTACGTCGGCGGTGGCACATCCAATCCGCATCTCGATAAGGAGATCCACGCCCTCGATTTTCTGACCTTCGATGAGCGGGCTGACCTCAAGGCATTCCTCGAGTCCCTGACCGGCACATTGCCACCGAACGTGGGTCCGCCAGCGGACTTGCCATCCGTAAAGATGCAAACCGCCGAGAAGCAGTAGTTCAGCGAGACATCCCTAGAGCCAATCCTCAGCCGCGAGCAGGCACTCCCCGCACCGTGTATAAATAGGGCAAGGAAAAAATCGTCCTGGCGCACCAAGCCAGCGCCATCCGCCAGCCCGCCCCTCTCGACCACTCCTGGCTGTGCTCTGCCTTATACCCGCTGTTTTCCTCCGGCCCTCCCTGCCACTACCTGTCCCGCCTGCTTTGAGCGTAGCCGAAGGGAGCGCAAGCGGATGGTACATTCCGACCCGGTCGGATCGTCGATGGACTTAAGCGCGGGCTTATTCGCTCGAAACACCCCGCCTTAGCCACTCGCAACTTATTCGGCCTTGGCCATGCCAACAACCGGCATCCGAACGCCAGCCCAATTACGAAACAAGCCGCCGCTTCCCGGGCCACACCTTGCCGCAATCTGCTAGGATTCCGCCATGAGAAAAATTGCCATTCTTAGCCTCGGCGTCGCGTTGTATGCCCTTTCCTTTGCAACCCGGGCGCGCGCGCAGACCGACGCCGGCCGACTGGAAATCATCGCGCGCATCACGCCGACGGGAGCGCGCCCGGAGCCCGTGCGGCAATTCACGTTTTACATTCTCACCAAGAGCTACTCGGAGATCGTCAAGGAAGTAGAACAAAAAGATCCCATCCCGCCGCGCGATCAGTTTATCGATGGCCTCAAGGTTTCTCCCGAGCTGCGCGCTTGGCTCAAGGGTCATGATAGCCTCGACCTCACGGAGCCGGGATTCGACAAGCTGCTTACCCCGGATGACATCCTCAACATTCCGGAATTCCTGCTGGCCTATCAGCGCTCGAACAGCGGCGGCGTGACCCAAGGACTTCCAAAGCCAAAATATACGGAAGCCGACAAAACGGAACATCCGGAGAAATACGAGAAGCTAAAACAAGATTATCTGGCCAGCCTCAGGAAATTCATCCGCTCGCGTCCCGAGACCGTCTCGGGGGTCGAACTCGAACTGGAAGGCGTCAATCCGCAGCGCAAGTGGGCCGCGCTCCAGAACGACCGCCGCAAGCGCGTCCGGCGTGTCGCTCCGGAGGTGGCCCAGCTCAAATTCCTCGCCGCCAAGGCGGACACCGATCTCGAGGGGCGCGTCTCGCTCACTGGTGTTGTTCCCGGAGACTATTGGATCAGCTCGCTCAATCTGGACGCCGACGCCGGGGACATGCGCGTGCGTTGGGATGTTCCCGTAAAAATTGAACGCGGCAAAACCATCCGCATGGAACTGTCGAATTTGAACTCCATCGACGCACGCAGCTCCACTCCCTAGAGCCCCCGAGCGCCACGATGGGCACGCCCCTTTACTGGATTGCGTTCAATGTTTTCATCGTCATTGCGATCGCGCTGGACCTGCGCGTTTTCCACCGCCGCCCGCACAAAATCGGAATTCGCGAAGCAGCCCTGGCCAGCTTCGGATGGATCGCCGTCTCCGTCCTCTTTGGGTTCGGAGTGCTCTATTTCCGTGGCGAGCAGCCGGCCCTCGAATTCTTTACCGGCTACCTGATCGAAAAAGCCCTCAGCGTTGACAATCTGTTCCTCTTCCTGGTGATCTTTCGCGCGTTTGCCGTGGATGACCGGCTGCAGCATCGCCTCCTCGAATGGGGCGTGGTCGGAGCGCTGGTCATGCGCGGCGTGATGATCGCGCTGGGGGCGGAATTGATCGAGCATTTTTCCTGGATCATGTACGTGCTCGGAGCGTTTCTCGTCTACGCCGGCGTGCGCATGCTCTTCGTTCATCGGGGAGAAATTCACCCGGAACAAAACAAAATCTTCCGCTTCGCCAGCCGCCATCTTCGGGTCAGCCATGACTATCATGGCGAACATTTTTTTGTGCGCAACGGGGGCAAGCTGTTTGCTACGCCGCTGTTTCTCGTCCTGCTCGTCGTCGAAATCACGGACGTCACGCTGGCCGTCGACTCCATCCCGGCTGTGTTCGGCATTACCAAGGATCCTTTCATTGTGTACACCTCGAACGTGCTCGCCATTCTCGGGCTCCGGGCGCTGTACTTCCTCCTGGCGGGAGTCATCGACCGTCTCCGTTTTCTGGATGAGGGGCTGGCGGTCGTTCTCGTTTTTATCGGCGGAAAAATGATCGGCGAGCGGTGGCTGCACATTCCCGTGGTTGTGTCGCTTGGCGTTGTGGGGGGCGTACTGCTGATCGCGCTGCTGGCGTCGCTCCTGATCCCCGCGAAGAACAAAATATGAATTCATCCTTCTTCGAACATCAGTTCATCTACGTAGCACCACATCCAGTTTTCGCCCGGTTCCTCGGAGCGCACAATCGGGTGCTTCGTGGCGTGAAAATGTTTTGTAGCATGTTTGTTTTTGGAGGAGTCGCAGCATCCGACATGCCCGCAGCTCAAGCACAGGCGAAGATGCACCCAGCCATCGCCCATCTTCAGGCATTCTTCGCAGCCCTTGGTCTTTGGCTTTACGCGTTTAATTTGATCGAGGTGCTTGCAGTTTTCGGCCATGGTTGTCTCCTGCGGAATCACAGCGTTGCTTGAATCGGAATTCGCACCTGGAATCGCGTATCTCCCGGAACCGATTTTACGGTGATGAGCCCGCGCATTTTTCTTACGATGCGATGCGCCACATCCAAGCCGAGCCCGGTTCCCTCCCCCACCCCTTTGGTCGTAAAAAAAGGTTCGAAGATGCGCGACTGCACCTCGGGCGGAATTCCCGGCCCGTCGTCGGCGATCTCCACGAGTACGTACTCATTTTCGCGCACGGCGCGCACGAGAAGCTTGCCCTTTTCCTTCATGGCGTCAATGGCATTGTCGATGAGGTTCGTCCAAACCTGATTCAATTCGCTCCCGTAGGCCATTACCTTCGGCAAGTCGGGGGCAAATTCGCGCGTGACCAAGATGCCGCGTTTCAGCTTGTGATGCATGATGATGAGCGTCGTTTCCAGGCTGCTCTTGATGTCCACTTCCTGGAGCGGCGCCTGGTCCATGTAGGAATATTCTTTGATCGCTTTGATGAGATCCGAAATTCGCGCCGTGCTTTGTTCCAATTCCGTGGCGATGCGCTCCATTTCAAGGAGTGTCCCGAAGCGCGTGAGCTCGGGGCCAAGCGAAGCGCCGGCAGCGCTGGCAAAACTGTCCAATTGCGCGTCTGTTAGGTTTGCGTCGGCTAGCAGCGGCGCCAGTTTCCAGGCATCGGCAACGCCGCGCCTTTCCAGCCAGGATTGAATTGCTTCTTCGCGCTCGACGCGGGCGAATTCATCTTTGTTCTCAGCGGGCTTCAGCGCCGAGCGAATCTCCTCTTCCCGCTGCGCCAGCAGGCCACAATCTTCCGGCCCCAGACGCGAACTGCGGGCCGCAACACGTATCCGTCCCAGGCAATCGCGCAGCGCAGCCGCCGAACGCCGCGCCGCGGCGGAAGGGTTGTTGAGTTCGTGCGCGAGACCAGCCGATAATTTTCCGAGCGCGGCCAACTTTTCTCTCTGCTGCTCTTCCCTGGTGACGTTTCGAACGCGGTCGGTCAACAGTCCCACGAGGCGCTGGGAAAGTTCGGGCATGCGCTGAAAGAGCTCGGGAAATTGAGCGCTGGGAAATGCCAGGACGCGCGTCGGAAGCACAGCACGCCCAGTCACACCAACGGTCTTCATTCTGGAAAAAGGCAGAACGCCTGTGACTTCCCCGGCGCGCACGATAAAAACTGGGCCGTCTTCGGCGCCGCTCTCGCGCCGGGCCCGGAATTCACCCTCGAGCACCACCAGCATGGTGTCCGCAGGAGCCCCTTCCTTGATTATGAGCCCACCGACTTCGTAACGGACTTCCTGCGTTTGCGAGACAAACCATTCCAGGTCCGCTTGCGGCTGGTCCGCAAACGGCGTCACCTTCCTTAATTCCCCAACCAGCGCTTCCCGTCGTGCTTGATCCACTGCCTCGCTCATTGGACCTTCGCCAAATATTGATGCATGAACTGCACGACGACCGCGCCCTCTCCCACGCCGGAAGCCACACGCTTCACTGATCCGTGGCGCACATCGCCCACAACAAATATTCCTGGCACATTCGTTTCGAGCAATCCCGGGTCGCGATCGAGGGTCCACGACGCCGGCCTCTTCCCGGCGCGCAACAAGTCCGGGCCAGAAAGAATGAAGCCACGTTCGTCGCGGTCAATCGCGTTGCCAAGCCATTCTGTCCGCGGCTGCGCGCCGATGAAAATGAACAAGCTTGTGGCCGGGAGCTTCTTTCTCTCTCCCGACGGAGCGCACTCGACGGTAATTCCCGTGAGCCGCGATTCTCCCTCCACCTCGACCACGCTCGTCCGCGTCCACACCTCGATGTTCGGTGTTTTCTCGATTTGCTCGATCAAGTAGTGCGACATCGTCGCGGCAAGCGACACTCCACGCACCAGCATCACCACCTTCTCCGCAAACTTCGAAAAGTGCATCGCAGCTTGTCCGGCGGAATTCGCACCTCCAATGATGTACACCGTTTCGCCCTTGCAGGCCATCGCTTCAGAGGTCCCTCCGCCGTAATAAACACCCGCTCCTTGCAATGGCGCAATCCCAGGAACGTTCAAGGTTCTCCACTGAACGCCCATGGCCAAAAGCAGCGCGTTGCTTGAGATTTCTGAACCGTCGGCAAGCTTCAAAAACCGATAGGGGCCCTCCACACGGAGGCCAATGGCTTCCTGCGGGGCAAGGATCTCCACGCCGAATCGCCGCGCCTGCGCCACGGCACGCCGCGCCAGGTCCAGGCCGGTGAGTCCGGAAGGAAAGCCGAGATAGTTCTCAATTCGAGAACTAAGCCCGGCCTGGCCGCCGGGAGCTTCGCGTTCGATGATCACCGTGCGCAAGCCTTCGCTCGCGCCGTACACGGCGGCGGCAAGGCCCGCGGGGCCTCCGCCGACGATGGCAAGATCGTAGAAGTTGGTTTGGGCATGCGTACGCAAACCGATTTTGTCCGCTACGGCGGGCAAAGGCGGTTCCGGAAGGCGCGTGCCGTCGGGAAACAGAATCAAGGGAAGTTTCTGCGCCTCGGGCCCCAGGGAGTCAATCAGCCCGCGTACTTCGGGATCGCTCTGCGCCAATTCCACGTCGATCCATTGATAGGGCACCTGATTTCGCGCGAGGAATTCGCGCAGTTCGTAGGATCGATTCGACCAGCGCGTGCCGAGAACGCGAATGCCTTCGTAGGGTGGACGAAACGTCGCGGTCCAATCGTGCAGCAGGTCGTCGAGAGCGGGAAAGAGCTTTTCCTCGGGAGGATCCCACGGCTTCATCAGATAGTAGTGAACGCGGGCCTCGTTGATGGCATCAATGGCGGCGTTGGTGTCCGCATAAGCGGTGAGCAGGGCACGCTTGGCGAGCGGGTGCATCTCCATGGCTTCGGAGAGAAAGTTAACGCCATCCATTTGGGGCATGCGCTGATCCGCCAGCAGCAAGGCCACGGGATTGTTACGCGCTTTCAGTTCGCGCAGAGTGGCCAGGCCTGCGCTTCCGGAATTCGCGCGCATGACGCGGTAGCGATCCGCATAGCGGCTGCGCAAATCGCGCTCAATGGCCCGCAAAACTTCCGGGTCGTCATCCACTGTCAATAAAACTGGCTTTGGCATATTCCTCAGATGCAGCGCACGTGGTTTTCGATGCGTCTATTGAGGATGGCTACCCGGCTTCAGCTTCTCTTCGTGCCGCCCACAAGCTACAATTCCTGACGCTTCTATGTCCAGCCCTCTCGCGCAATCCATCGCGGACCTCTTGTCCGCCGATCGATCCAAGAGGCTCGCGGCCGCGGGTGAAATCTACCGGTTAGGCCGGGCAGCCGCAGGATCTGCCATTTCCGGCTGGTGGGCCCAAAGCGAACTCTCCGCGCTGCTACTGGGACCGAATCCCACCATAACGGTCGGGCTGGCCGTCGAACGCGATACGTTTGGGCATATTCGAATCGCCAATGGCACGCCCAGACTTGCCGACGTGCCACCGGATCAGGATGCCGAGGAATTCGAGCTTCATTTCGCCGAGGGGATTCGCCTCGACATTCTCACCACGCGCGAGCCGGGGGGTTCGGGAGCCATCGCAAAATACCTGGCCAAGTTTGGAGAGGGCCTACAGCAGGTGGAATATCGCTGTGTCAATGTCGACCGCGCTACGCATATCCTAAAGGAAAAATTCGGACTTGCTCCCGTCTATCCCGCAACTCGGGCTGGTGCGGATGGCACCCGAATCAATTTTTTCCTGGTCGCATCTCCGGATGGGGGTAAGGTACTCATCGAACTGTACGAATCGCAGTCTCGCAGATAGATGTTCGAATCAAACACTTCTAACTGACTCCAGGTCTTTTTCCGTCCGCTAATTCCTGCCAAGCCCGCAAGACTTCAGCGACGGTCCAGGCCTGGGCGATCGAACCGCGGGGGGTGAAGGGGGCATCGCCATCGAAAATTTCGCCGAGCGTGCCGAGGCCGCTCGCGTAAATCTGGCGGCCGAGCGGCTCGAGGAAGCGTATCGCCGCTTGGCGGTCGTGGTAGACGCGGTAGTATGCCAGCGCGAAAGGGCCGAGCAGCCAGCCCCACACGGTGCCTTGATGATAGGCGGCATCGCGATCGCGGGGGCTGCCGCCGTAATGGCCAGAATATCCGGGTTCGCCCGGCGCGAGACTCCGCAGTCCATGCGAGGTCAAGAGGCGCCGCGCGCAAACATCGACTACCGCCTTTTGCTGCTCGGGAGTGAGCGCGGTTACCGGCAGGGACACGGCAAAAATCTGGTTGGGCCTAAGTAACGCATCATTTCCGATGCCCGGCGAGTCGATGACGTCGAAGCAGCACCCACGTTCGGCGTTCCAGAATCTAGGAAAACTTTGCTTCGCTCTGGCCGCGAGTTTTTCGTAAGCGCCGCCCGGTTTCCTGAGTGACCGTGCAAATCCGGCCATCGTTTCGAGCGCGTTGATCCACAGCGCGTTAATCTCCACGGGCTTTCCCGTGCGCGGGGTCACGACCCAGTCCCCGATTTTTGCATCCATCCACGTGAGTTGAACGCCAGGACCACCCGCGTAAAGAAGCCCGTCGCCTGCGTCCACATGGATGTTGTAGCGGGTGCCCGCGACGTGCAGATCGATCATGCCGGCGAGAATCGGGAAAAGCTTTTCGAGCGTCACGGCGTCTTGCGTCGCTCGGAAATATTGCCGGATGGATTCGAAATACCAGAGCGCCGCATCGACGGTGTTGTATTCCGGTTTGCCACCAGCATCGGGGAAATTGTTGGGGAGCATGCCGCCGTCCACGTAGCGTGAAAAAGCGAGAAGGATCTGCCTGGCAACACCGGCACGGCCGGTCGCGAGCGTCAGTCCCGGCAACGCAATCATGGTGTCGCGGCCCCAGTCGCCAAACCAGTGATAACCCGCGATGATGCTCCGGCCCTCCGGTTCCTCCGGAAGACTGCGTTTTACGATGAATTGGTCAGCGGCGAGGATGACCTGCCAAAGCCACGGGGGTGCTTCTTCGGCAAGGGCTTCGTTTTTCGCTTGCCAGTCGTGGAACAGTTTCACTTCGTAATTGGCGCGCTCCGCGCGGGCGGTTTCTCCGTCCAGCAAAGCGCTTGCTTCCGTGGTCGCGACAAACATGACGCTGGCGCCGATCGGCAGTTCTGCGCGGAACAGCGCGGCAAAAAGACGATCTTCACGATCACCGAGGCCCCGCTCGGTTTCTTCGCCGAGATAGCAACCGAGGTACCACTCGTGGTGCAGCTCAGAGGCAGCAGTGCTCTTCAGATAAAACGGCGCCGCGCCGTCGAACGCCAGCACCCTTACGCCATGCTCTGCCGGTCGGATATTCATGCGCCAGTCGCCTGCCTGGGTCAGGGAGTGGAAGTCGCGATAATTCACGAGCACTTTCAGTTCCATCTCGAGGGCACTGCTTCCCCGCACGAGGGTGTAGTTGATGTAAGTGGTGTTTTCGCCTTGGCGCATCCAGACGCGCTTTTCCAGAAGCGCATCAGCCAGCGCGTAGGTCCACACCGGAGTCGAGCCCTCCAGGTGAAAATCCTCGAGGAGTAGAAAGCCTTGGGGGTCGACGGCTCCGCTGGCCCATCGATGAGTGGCGAGGGAGAAATCCGCTCCGGCATAGTGTGCGATTTCATCGATGGCCGAGACAAGCTGCGTACGGCCCACGGGCGGCTGCAGTGCGGCGACCAGCAGTCCGTGATAACGGCGAGTCTGGCTCCCCGCAACGGTGCCTGAGGCGTATCCGCCGATTCCGTTGGTAACCAGCCACTCGCGCGATTCCGCGGCGGCGAGATCGCCGCAAATCTCGCGGCCAAACTGAACTTCTCCGTGTTCCGGCACCTGCCGCTCCTTGGCCGTCTAGGATTCGACGCGTCCCGGCAATCCCGGGCCGCCTAATGCAGATTCATTTCTTGAACAAAAGTTTCAGCTGTCTCCATAGACCGGAATAGCGGCACCATGAATGACTCTGGCATCGTCACTGCACAAGAACAGGATGACCCGCGCGATGTCCTCCGGCTTCGGCCACTTCCTGAAATCTGCTTTTGGCATGGCCTTGCGGTTGGCCTCGGTATCGATGATGCTCGGGAGAATGGTATTCACTCGAACACCGCTGCCCTTCAAGTCCGCGGCTAACGAATCCAGTAAGGCCACTGCGGCGGATTTTGAAGCCGCGTAAGCAGCCGCGCCACCGGCGTGATCAATCGCCGCTTTCGACGCCACGTTTACGATGGCTCCATGCCCTTCCGTCAACATCGCTCTTACCGCGGCACGCGATAGCGCATACCCCGAACGCAGATTCAGGGCCAGGATCTGTTCGAAAACTTTCGTCTCCAGTTCCCACAGCTTCGTGCCGCCGGCGTAACCACCCACGGTGTTGATCATGGCGTCCAACCGGCGATATTTCCCGACGATTTTCTCGATCAGCTGGCAGACGGCAGACTCATCCGTGACATCGACGGTGTGCCCTTCCAGTTTTGAGCCGTTTGTTCCCGCCGCGCTCTTCAAAGCGTCGAATTCTTGCTGCGCACGATAGGTAACCACGACCTTGGCGCCTTCCTCAAGGAATGCCAGGGTCACGGCGCGCCCCAATCCACCCGTGCCGCCCGCCACCAGAACCACTCTCCCCTCGAATTTCGCACTCATCACACACCTCTCCGGTCATTGCGCCTCGCGGTTCAGCCATTTGGTCATCAAGAATCGATTGTGATCTTGGTATCCGCTGCGCCGATAGAGTTCGAGCGCCGCGTCGTTGCCGTCGTCGACTTCCAGATGAAGGGCGTTGACGCCCATTTCGCGCGCCTTTCTCTCGACAAACTCCACCGCCTGCCGGCCAAATCCGCGGCGGCGGTGTCGGGCGTCAACGTACAATTCGTCGATGAAGGCATCCTGGCCGTGGAACTCAAAGCTGAAGCCCAACGTCAGGACAATATAACCAACCGGTTTCGACTCCTCACAAAGAATCCAAACTTTCCCAAAGGCGGGAAGCGACAGGAATCTCCGGAAGGTAAGGCCAACCGCAGGCTCATCAAATCGGATGGTTCCCGGCGCTTGTTCCGCCAATTTGCGCATCATCGGGAGGAGTCCGGCTTCGTCAGCGAGAGTTGCCTCCCGAATCGCCAAGGGGGACACGTCATTCACCGCTCTGTTCAATTAGTTTTGCGACGAGACCGGTCCAGCCTGTTTGATGGCTGGCGCCGATGCCGGCGCCATTGTCGCCATGAAAATATTCGTGGAACAGGATGAGATCCCTCCAGTGCGGATCGCTTTGAAAGAGTTCCAATGCTCCTGCCACCGGACGCCGCCCGTCCTGTCCCCGCAAGAAAATATGGGTGAGCCGCCGGGAGATTTCGGCGGCCACCTGCCAGAGGTCGCATTCGGCGGAGGAGCGCGTGGGGCACTCCACTTTGAAGTCTTCGCCGTAGTAGTGATGGAACTTTTGCAGAGACTCGACCAGGAGGTAATTCACCGGAAACCAGATCGGCCCGCGCCAGTTCGAATTTCCGCCGAAGAGGCCGGTCGAGGATTCGGCCGGCTCATAGTCGACACGGTTCACGTTTCCGTTCACGTGAACTTCGTAGGGATGGTCCTTGTGATAGCGCGATAATGCGCGCACTCCGAAAGGCGAGAGGAATTCCGTTTCGTCCAGCATGCGGCCGAGTACGCGCTTGAGCTGTTTGCGATTCACCAGAGAGAGGAGCCGGCGCACGCCGCGCGCGGAGCGCTGCGTCATTTCAATATGTTCGGGCACGTCCGGATGATTGTCGATAAACCATTGCATGCGACGCTTGAAGCCGGGGAGGCAATCGACGATTTCGGGCTCGAGCGTCTCCACGGCGAAAAGCGGGATCAATCCGACCATCGAGCGGATTTTAAGGAAATGCTCTTCGCCGTTGGGGAGCTTCAGCACGTCGTAATAGAAACCGTCGGCGTCGTCCCAAAGGGACATTCCGCCAGCGCCGAAATCGTTCATGGCGCGCGCGATATAAACAAAATGCTCGAAGAACTTGCTGGCGACGTCTTCATAAGCAGGATCTTCTTTGGCAAGCTCGAGTGCGATCGCCAGCATGTTCAGGCAATACATACCCATCCAACTCGTGCCGTCAGATTGCTCGAGGTGGCCTCCCGTGGGAAGAGGCGCGGAGCGGTCGAAGACTCCGATGTTGTCAAGGCCGAGGAATCCACCCTGAAAAATATTCGCGCCGTCCGGATCCTTGCGGTTCACCCACCAGGTAAAATTGAGGAGCAGTTTGTGAAACACTTTTTCGAGGAATCCGCGATCGGCGACGCCACGCACGCGCCGCTCGATTTTGTAGACGCGCCAGGCAGCCCAGGCATGAACGGGCGGATTCACATCGCTGAAGGCCCACTCGTAGGCGGGCAATTGACCGTTGGGGTGCATGTACCATTCGCGCAAAAGAAGGATGAGTTGTTCCTTAGCAAAATCGGGATCGACGAGCGCGAGCGGAATCGAATGAAACGCCAGATCCCATGCTGCATACCAGGGATACTCCCATTTGTCCGGCATGGACATGATGTCGTCGTTGTAAAGATGCGTCCAATCCTTGTTGCGGCCGTTCCAGCGCTCGGGAGGAGGCGGGGGACCGGCGGGATCGCCTTCGAGCCAGGTGTGCACGTCGTAATGATAAAACTGCTTCGACCACAGCATTCCTGAAAAGGATTGCCGCATGACGGCTTTGGCATCGTCGGAGAGCTCTCGAGGAATTCTTGTGGCGTAGAACTCTTCGGCTTCCTTTTGGCGCGTCACGAGCAGGCCGTCGAATCCCGCGCCAAAGTCGTCGGTGCCCGGAACACCTTCGGGGCGCTCGGCCTGTCCAGGCGAAGGGATGATGCCGACTTTTCCGGAGTCGAGATCCATCCCGCCGAGTGGCTCGATATCGGTGAGCCGCAGCTTGAGCGTGGCGGGCTGGCCGGGATTGAGTTGAAGTCGGCAATATGGGGCTACCTTCGTTCCCATTTGTAGAGGATTGACCGCCGCTTTGTTGCCGTTAATCACATATTCGTGGAAGGCGTCTTTCACGTAGGGTGAACGATTTTTCCCTCCGAAAAGACGTGCGATGTTGGTTTCGTTTTCCGTGAATAACAATTGGGGCCGGCCTGCCGACAGCAGCCAGCGCTTCCCGTATTGCCAGTGCTGCAATTCGACGCACGTGCTTCCGGGCGTGCCGGTTGCTTTTCGCGCGACCGGCCGCCGCAGATCCTTGCCCCAGGACCATGTATTGCGAAACCAAAGTTGCGGAAGAATGTGCAACGTGGCGGCTTCTGGCCCGCGATTCACCGCGGTGATTCGAATTAGAACATCTTCTACGTCAGCTTTTGCGTACTCTACGAAAATATCGAAGTATCGATTGCCGGAAAATGCTCCGGTATCGAGCAATTCGAATTCCGGTTCGCTCCGGCCGCGCCGGCGATTTTCTTCAACGAGAGATTCATACGGAAATTCGGACTGCGGATACTTGTAAAGCATGCGCATGTAGCTGTGCGTGGGAGTTGAATCGAGGTAGAAGTAATACTCCTTCACGTCCTCGCCGTGATTGCCCTGATTCCCGGTAAGGCCAAAGAGGCGCTCCTTCAGAATGGGATCCCGCCCATTCCATAGCGCCAGCCCGAAACAGATCATCTGGTGACGGTCCGAGATGCCTCCGATGCCGTCTTCCCCCCAGCGATAGGCGCGGGAGCGAGCGTGGTCGTGCGGAAAAAACTCCCAGGCCGTGCCGCCGGGACTGTAATCCTCGCGGACGGTTCCCCACTGCCGCTCGGAAAGATAGGGCCCCCAGCGCTTCCAATGCTTTTTTCGGAGGCGCGCTTCTTCGAGCCGGCGGTCTTCGCTAGTCTGGATTCGTGGCATGGTTGGACGGCCCTCGCCGAAAGTTCGAGGTTATGGTCGCACTTTTCCTGGATAACAACAGCGCTGACGTCGGCGCGCGTGCCTGTTCCGGCAAGCCCGCGGGCGTCATACTGGCCTCATCGATGGGATGCCGGAGAACGCATTTTGGGTCAGAGTTTCTAAACGAAGATTGCTGCTGACGAGGCCATGGCCTCCTGCTGCTGCCGGGTTGAACCGTCGGGCCAAGCTATTCGTTGTACTCTAGGGGGTCTCTGAAAGCATCAATTCGATTGACGGCAGATTTGAGGAGACCAGCCATGTTCGAGCCCAGCAGCCGCCCCATTATCAGCCGGCGTCTGGCGCTGCGCGTTTTCAGCGCCTTCTACGGCAGCGCTTTGTTTCTGCTTGTCCACTTGCCAACCGCAAACGGGCAGGCCCAGGATCATTCCGGGGATGCGCTGCGAAAGCTTAACGAATCCGTGGACGCACTTGTCAGCAAGGTTTCGCCCAGCGTGGTGCAGATTCTCGTGACCGGTTATGGCCCGCTCGAAGAAGGTGAACACGGAAACACCAACGCCGTGATCGGCAGGCAGCGGGCGATCGGCTCCGGTTTTGTGATCGATCCCAGCGGGTACATTGTGACCAACGCTCACGTCGTGAAGGGTGCGCAGCGCGTCCAGGTGGTGCTGCCGTCCGCGAATGCCGATGGGTCGCTGGATGCCGCGCTCTCGACTCGAACGACGGTCGTACCGGCGCGGATTGTTGGAGCGTCCAGCGAGATCGATCTCGCGGTGATCAAAGTGGACGCAGGAAAACTTCCCGCACTCCCACTCGCTTCCTATCGCAAACTGGGCCAGGGCGAAATCGTTTTTGCCTTCGGGAGTCCGGGAGGACTGCGCAACACGGTCACGATGGGAGTGGTTTCGGCCGTGGCGCGGCAGACGGATCTTGATTCGCCGATGGTGTACATTCAGACCGATGCTCCGATCAATCCGGGAAATTCCGGCGGACCACTTATCACTGTGAATGGCGAAGTGGCCGGCGTGAATACTTTTATTTTGTCGCAATCGGGCGGAAACGAAGGGCTGGGATTTGCGATCCCGAGCAATGTGGTGAACGTCGCTTTCCGGCAATTGCAGAAGTTCGGTCATTTGCACCGCGCTGAAATTGGAATCGGAATCCAAACGATTACACCATCCATGGCGGCAGCGCTGAGCCTCCCGCGAACGTATGGAGTGGTCGTCTCCGACGTCTTGCCGGGCAGCCCGGCCGAAGCGGCAGGCGTCGAGATCGGAGACGTTCTGGCGGCCGTCGACGGGAAGGCCGCGGACAGTCTGCCGCTGGTGGCATTTCATTTTTATTTGCTGGAGACGGGAGACAAAGTCCATCTCGACATCCTTCGCGGAAAAGCCCGGCTGGTTTTCGACGTCCCGGTGATGGAGCCGCCGCGCGATATGGACCAGGTCACCGCGCTAGCCGACCCGGAGAGAAATCTTGTGCCGACGCTGGGGATTCTCGGGGTGGAGATTGACAAGAAGATTGCCTCGATGGCAGCGGATTTGCGAGACCCGTTTGGGATCATCGTTGCCGCCCGCTCGGCGGGCGCCGGCGTGGAAGTGCCGTTGAACGCGGGAGACGTAATTCGCACGCTGAATGGCCAGCCCATGACTACGCTGGATCGTCTGCGTAGTGCGCTCAAGGCTCTGCCACCGGGAGCGCCCGTCGCTCTGCAGATCCAGCGCGACCAGAAGCTGTTGTTTATTTCCTTCACCCTCGATCAGCCCTAAGACTCTTTTGGGACAGGAAACGGGTGGGGGTATCTTTACCGGGCTGATGGTTGGGCCGGCGCCAGGGCCAGGGGTTTAGAGTAAGAGCGGAGGAGGGTGATCTTAGTGCCCATGTCGTCGAGGGCCAGGGCGACAACGCGAATCTGATCGCCGCGTTCGCCGACGAAGGTAATGTCATCATCGGAAATGTGCGAGTCGCGGAAGGCTTCGGGTAACTTCTTGGGGCCGCTGTCCTGGCGCGCAAATTCCGGGCTCAAGTGCTCGAGATACCAGTTGACGACGTATTCGCGGGATGAGTTCGTATGATAAGTGCTGGCCAGGACCTGGGGCTGATCGTCGCTCGGCGGAGCGGCTGCCGAGCCGGGAAGCACCAGAGTCGCTGCGGGATAAACTGGCAGGCCGGGGCCGACTTCCTTGGCCTTTTCAACACGGAATTCGCCGAGAGGAGTGCGCACGGTCGTTTTGTCACTGCCAGCGCGGAGGCCAAGGGCATTGATCACGCGGGAGGCCATCAGCAAGCCGCCGCCAAGAAGAACGCAGAACCCGCAGGTCATGGCAATCATCATGAAGAGAAGGGACTGGGAGGAGGGACCTCCGCTAGAAGCTGAACTAGATTTCGCCATAACGTGCTTCTCTCCCCTCAGTCGACGATTGCGCCGAGTCCCTGATCATTTCACCGAAGACGGCTCCCGAGACGCGCTAGCAACGAACGGTGACCAGGAACTCAACAATACGCGTACAACCTAGGCCCGGTGTATCGAAACTCGGTTCTCGCAACTCTTCCCCATCGCGCCGAAAGAACGCGGCCCGGGGGACGCAGGGCCGCGCGCTATGTAGCAGCCGGCTGCAGATTACTGGTTCGGCAAAAGGAGCTGCGTAAATCCTGTCGTGTTGATGTCGCGGAACATCGGCGTCCGCGGCGGCAGGAGCAAAGGATTCAGGAAGTTGCTATCGAACGCATAGCCGCGGTTCGGCGGACTGTAGTTGTTGCCCCCGGAATTGTAGAGGCCGACCGCCTGACGATTGTAGTACAGGCTCACGATCGATCCCGAGTAGTTCAAGGTTCCATTGTGGTTTTCGAGGAACCGCATAAAGTTGTGCACACCGCCATCGGTTCCGAAGTCTTGGCTTCCGTCGACGGTGGTGCTGTCCCATGAGGGAATGGGGAACGATAGGCCCTTGCCGGCGACGACTCCCAGGCGGTAGTAGTCGTTGGGGGTGTTGGACTGGCGGCCGTTGATATTGAACGGATAGCTGAAGGTATTGATGTCGTTCCAGTCGTCGGAGAGAAGCGTAAAGGTATCCGCGACCACTGCAGCCGCCACGCTGGCATCAGCGAACCCGTTGCCATTCCCATTGGCGTTGTAGTCGCCCTGGACATAGGCTGGGTTTTCCGTGGCGATGGTCAGGCCGCAGGTGACGCCGCCCGGGCAAAGGGGCAAGGTGATAGCTTTCCCATTGACGAGCTTCAAAGCCCGGCGGAAGAGGGCAGGCGGATTCTCACGCGCCTCGTTGGGGATCTTTAGGAAGCTTCTCGGCCAGGGAAATCCTCCGTTTGTAGCAGGGCAAAGTGGATCCGTTGTCACCGCGAAGAGCGAGTTGCCGGGCGCGGCAGAGCCGGTACTTGCGAATAGTGTGTCTGCGACATAGTTCCCGGTGCTGTCCATCAACCCTGCGGAGACGGATCTCGGAAAGGTGACCCCGCCGTAAGTATAGAGAATTGTTGTGCCATCCAGGTCCTCACCGGCATCGAGCGTGCTGTTCGGGCAGCCCGCAATGGTCGATGGGTTGACGAAGTCGCCCCAGCCATATTCTCCGGTCTCGTGTCCGGAGGGCGAGAGCGGCGGCCAAGTGCCGGTGATGGTCCCCGAAAAAACATAGTTGCTGCGGCGGTCGGAGACGTACACGACAAAGTTGTTGGGGGCCACGTTGGGATCCGCCGTGCTGGGACCAGATGATCCAATTGCGCCAGAAAACCATCTTGCAAGATTATTGACGTCCAACTCTATGTAGTTCATCGTGCCGCCGAGAGTAACGGTGTTGGCATAGGAGGGGGTGGCGGCGCCAAGGGCGTAAGTTCCCGTGGGCGCGGGCTGCCGGTTATAGCCTTCGCGCGTATCGAAGAACACATTCGGCCAGAAGTCGAAAGGTTCGGGAATCCATGTCACACCAGTCGCAGGAAGGGCCGTCGCGCTGGTCCGGAGTTTAGGCAGAGTGGGAACAACAATGGCCGGGTCAATCCCGCAAACTTCCGCCACGGTAGACTGTACGGGCAGATTAGTTGGCACGGATGTTTTTCGCGTGCCGGTCTGAACGTTCACCGATGAAGGATTGTCGCGAATTCGCTCCAGGCGGATCACCGCGTTAGGATGCGGCTCCCGGCAAGTCGCGGTATTAAACAGAGCCTTGGTGAAGGTCGTCGCGGTGGTGGCAAAATTCGGTCCATTTTGATAGTTCATCTGGACCTGTGCTCCGGTATTGGGATCAATAACCGGGAGAGTGGGGAGAGGCGGGGTTGGCCCCATTGGCGCAAGCCGAACGCTTGTACCCTGCATTAGAGCGTTCGTCCCCCCCCAATTCGGGCTGAGGTTGTTCGCGTCGAAGGATTGGGGTAATGGATTGATGTTTCTACCCGCGTAGCCGAGGCCGAGAATCTCGAGCGTTACGTCCTTCCAAGTGCCGCAGGGGTTGCCGTAAGAGGTCTGAGCGTCAATCTTAAGGAAGCCGGTGATGATCGGGGTGCCGTAGGTGGGAGCTGTGGCTGTACCGGTAGGACCTACTTGCCAGTAGCCGTCACCTCCGTTGATGCCCTGGGTGTAGTTTCCAGCTGCACCCGTCGCAGTGGTTGAGGCTGCACCAGAGGCTGCAAGCGGCAAGGGGATAGTCTTTGGCGTCGCAGCGGCCATATTGGCCAGCAGAGTCGTGATACTGCCATTCGCGGCGTTCCAATTCGCAACCGGCATAGCGAGCCACGCCAAGTTGAACGGGGCACCGGCACTAACACAAGGCAGGCTGGTAATGTCACTGGCGGTATCGGAGAGCAGAACCTTCAAGCTCGCCTCGGAAAAGTAGCGCTCGCCGAGCACGCCCGGGTTTGAAGTGTTTTCGCCTTGGATGGGCCGGCGAATGATGTCGATGGGCTGCGAAGCGCCATTGCCAAGGAGGGTGATGGTCAAGTTCAGCGGTTTGACGCCACTACGGAGATTGCCGTTAAAGGAAGCGGAGATGCTCGGCCAGCTGGTGTTTTTTGGGGTACCCAGGCAACCCGTCAAACTTCCCTGTCCAAAACCCAGAGCCTGGTAGGCGCCGCCACCCTTGGTGATCTCGACGCTGCCGGGGTGCTGCGCCGTCGTGGACTCCGCATGGGTATTCGACAGGCAGTCACGGAAGATATCCTTGGCGGCCGTGACGGGACTGGCCAACCAGAGTTGCGTTACTGTGGTTTGCGCGGGGGTTGCGCCGGCCGGTCCGCCGCTGTCCACAAACAGATTGCCGTTGGTATGCACACGGCCGCCGAAATTGAAGTTCGGGCCGGGGAAGAAGCTAAGATCCGTTTCCGAGTAAATGCCGAACTGGAACAGCGGGATGCCGACAGTCTGCGTAGTCCGCACCAGTTTAGCTTCGCCGCCGGTTTTTGTGCGCGCCGCAACGGTCAGCGTATAAGTTGTCTCTAGAGCGGTCATGCCCTGAAACGGGCTGGAGCCCGACTTGATCTGGGCAAACTGAGTCGCGGGGTTGCCTTTGGCATCCTTGGTATAGGCGATGGAGTACGTGCTGGCGCCGAGAACATCAAGGTAGGAAACCCCGGTGGTAGAAGGAAGAACCGGGGGCGTGGTTGCCAGCGCATCCACTTGTGCTCCGCTCGGGGCATAGGTCGTGCCGAAGAGCGAGCCCAAGTCCGCAGTGAGCTTCTCCATACCCGATTCGGCGCCATAGAAAGCTCTACTTTGCTCGTTGTTCATGCCGGAGAGTCTTTGACCTTCGGTCACCAGGAGCATGAAGCCCACGACCATGGCGGACATCAGCAGGAGCAGAAGAAGCGTGGTGATGAGCGCAATGCCTGATTGTTTTCGCATGGTAGTTTTCACTGGTCTCATCGTAAAGCTCCTCATTATTGATAGGTATTGAAATAGGCCATGCTGCGGAGAGCAACTTGGGTGGCCAGGTTAGTGCGGATGTACTTGCCGGTGGTTGCCGCAGTGGTGGTCGAACGCGCCCCGAGGTAAACGTTGACGGAACGGATCTGGTTTTCATTGTCACCCCCGGGAGACGGGAGCGTCGGAACCGTGAATTGGTTCACCGGAGCGGGCGTGGTGCCATCCGCAAAATTGTAAGAAAACTGAAGATTTTCAAGAGTCTCGGCGACGGGTTGCGGGGTATTGAAATTGACCGCGCGCATGAGCATGGGATGCTTGGGATCGGTAGTAGCGTCCAGGAAGTAGGTGATCATCCACACGCGGGTACAGGATGTTGCAGGATAGGTACCGTTGGGCGCGCCCGCGGTGAGATTCTGAAGAGTCAGGATCGTCCCGGAAGTCTCCGATGTCGTGCGTCCGTTCAAATTGAATGGGTCGCCGGCATTGAAACTCAAGGTCTGGCCACTGACCGAGCTGACGGTCTGCAAGATGCCGTTGGGATTGTTACCGTTATAGAGCATGAGCAAGTCGCCAGGATTGACGGGAATGCCAGCCGCACCAATGGTTACGCAGACTGGATCAAACTTGATTGACGAGCCATTCGCCGCGATTGTTCCCGCGGGGCACGACACACCATTGATGGGCTTTTGATCCAGTGCAAGCGTGTTGTCGGCATACAGGATAGTGACGATGTCGGTTGCTGGGCTGGAAGTTCCATCGGGGCTCGTCACGGCAGGACCCAAACCATTGCCGGGCTCGACGGCCGGGAGAATAACGTTGCATCCCTTGTTGGCAGAGTTGGGCCCCTGGAAAGTCAGGTTCAATACCGTGGGAGGGCGGTTGACCGGTTTGCCGATGTTGCAGCCGGCGGCGTTCACAGTGTTGGGGATAGAAATACCGCCGGTAGGAATGCCGGTTCCCGTTTGAATGAGATCCTGGACGATCAGGTTGAGTCCCGCGCGCATGTTGTCGCTCATGTCCGAAGTCTGCGTGACATTGGTGTTGGCCTTGGTGGAATCACGGAACATCATGACCGCTGCCGCCAGCGCAACCATGGTGACGGCCATTCCGATAATCAATTCCACAAGCGTGAAGCCTGACTTTTTCTTCATGAGCTGCTCCTCAATCCACGATCACGAGAATTGCGCGATAAAGCTAACTAGTGTGTACTGCCGCGACATGGAACCGACGGTGTAGGTTATGGTGATGGTGATCTGCCGAAGACCCGATTCAGCTGGAACATCCACGATAGCGATGGTGCGGTTCATATTCTTCAGAGACATCACCACGTCATCCGAGGTACCTAGGATCTTGTCGCCGCCGGAACCCATGATCACCACGTCCGGTTTGCTCGTGTCGTCATCCGCCGTGCCGTAAAGCCCATCGGGGCCGGCGGCAAGGAGCGGTTGCGGAGGAACGAGAAAAACACCATCATTGGTTCCGCCCGACCCGGTTACGTTGCGAATGTTTGTCCAGGCGAGCAACTTGGAGTCGCGTGCCGCGAAAATCGTCTCCACGGCTTCTTCGGCCTTCTTTTCGGCGATGTAATCCAGCTGGGTCATGTTCGCTACCTGGATGCCCTGCGCATAGACCGCGGCGAGGGACAAGATGCCGAAGGACAGAACCACGATGGCAATCATCGCTTCGAGCAGCGTGAAGCCTGACTCTAGATTGCGATGCCTTCTATTTCGTGACATGAGCATCCTCCCTATTCCTGCCACTGGCTGCCGTCCCAGTGGTATTCACGCACGCGGCCGGTGGCCCCGAGGATGGAGATGGCGCGGGCCGTCGACGGCCTGCCCGGAATGCCCATGAAGACGGTGCCGTTTACCAGCGTGTTTCCTCCGTCAATGAGAGCGCCGCTCGTCGTAAATTTCATGATCGGCGGACCGCCAGAGAGTCCTCCAAAGTAGATCGGGGCACTATTTCCAAAGTTGAAGGGTGCCGGAATATCCGGAACGCTCGGGAAAACCATGTACTGTGCCCCGCCCTCAAAACTGACGGTAGTCGCTGGGGGTGCCGTGCCGACGAGCCACAGTTCTTTGATGGTCAGCTGGTTTGTTCCCACAAATTGCACCTGGACCTCGCGGCGATGAGCGATGGCCCTTTCGCGCGCCGAACGCAACTGATAGAGCAGTTGGTCCATGGCCGAGTTGGCCTTGAAATTCGGCAGGATGCTGCCGTAGTTGAGCATGGCCATCGCCAGAATGATGGAGATGATGGCAAGGGCGGTGAGGATCTCCAGCAGGGAGAATCCTTTTTGAGCTCGCTTCGAGTACTGTCTCATCCGTCGACTCCCGTGAACCTCCCAGTCGATCACGGCCCTGGGCAAGTCTAGGAACAGCACGTTCGCACCCAACCGTTTTCTTCTGTTAAGTCCTTTATATTCAGTATATTAGGAAAAGATCAGAAGGGGTGCAGGTGGGGTCTAGCTGTAACGAAAAGTAACAAAGCACGTCAGAGGCTATCGGGCGGCTCGATTCGCGCCGTCGCCGGGAAGGGTTAGGAGTACAGGAGGCTAGAATCAACCGACGATTCCGATAATTCGGCGATGCAGTTGACCGGTCCTTGCACGACGAAACGGCGATGGTAGAGCAACAACGCACGCAGACCGGCAAGCTCCTCGCCTCCGCCAGCCCTTCCTGGACCACCGTGCAGACAACTGGGCACCACGTTTCCGTGGCCGGTGTGCTGCCTGGCCACGTTCGAATCGACGACCAACACTCTTCCATGCAGGTCGCCGATACCAAGAACCGTGTCGCGGGTGAAACTCCGATCACTCGAAAAGAGCGACGCAACCAGAGAACCTAATCCTCGGCGCGTGATGGCGATGAGATCCTCCAGACGGTCATAGGCAACGAGCGTCGCCACGGGGCCGAAAACCTCGACGTCATGAACGTATTTTGCATCGAGTCCCTTCTTCGAGGAGAGCAGCGTTGGTTGCACAAAGGAAGACTGTTCAAGATCGGCATCAATCGGTTGGAAATTCCTGTTACCGCCGAAGAGCACCTCGCATTCTTCCTTCAACCTGTCCAGTCCTTCGAGGCACGCGGACTGCTGCGCCTTGTTCACTACCGGCCCCACCTTTACTTCGGGGTTCCGGGGATTGCCGACCTTCATGGAGCTCAAGCGTAGAGTGACGGCCTCGCCAAAGGCTTTGAGCTGCTCGCGTGGAACCAGGACGCGCCGGATGGTCGTACATTTCTGGCCGGCTTTGAGCGTCATTTCCCGGACGACCTCTTCGACCAGGAGGTCGAATAAATCCGTGCCGGGAGTGCCATCAGGCCCAAGAATGGCGGAATTAATGCTATCTGCTTCGATGTTCACGCGAACGGAACGGCCGAGGACGTTGGCATGGGAGCGCACGCGCGCGGCCGTGTCTGCTGAGCCGGTAAAGGAAACTATGTCCTCTTCTCGAAGGTAGCCCAATAGGTCGCGAGCGGAGCCGCAGATGATGGAAATCGCTCCCGGCGGCAAAATGTCCGCCTTTACAATATCTTCGACCATCCGGTGCGTTAGCCAAGCCGTGGGGGAAGCGGGCTTCACCACGATGGGGACGCCAGAGAGCAGCGCCGGCGCAGCCTTTTCGCAAAGACCCCAGGCTGGAAAATTGAACGCATTGATGAATACGGCTGCGCCCTTCGCGGGCATCAGGAAATGCTGCCCAACAAACGCGTTGCTCTTCGACAGGGGAACCAGCGCGCCTTCCTTTAACATTCTTCCTTCTCCGAGCGCCCGGCCGATTTTCGCGTAATACTTCATGGTGTAAATGGCGCCGTCCACATCAAAAGAAGCATCCGCCTGGGTAGCGCCCAGGTTCAAAAGGGAGAGCCGAAAGTACTCGTCACGATTGGCAGCCAGGGCCTCGGCCATCTTGGCCAGCAGATTCGCGCGCTGGGCATAGGTCAGCCGCCGGAGCGCAGGTCCGCCGTGAGCGCGTGCAAACTGAAGGGCGGCCTCAAGATCAAGGCCCTCGGAAGAAATGCTCACGAGCTCGTCTCCCGTAACGGGATCGACGAGCAGGTCTCCCGTGCCCCGGCCTTCACTCCACCGGCCAGAAACATAGTTAGGCAGCATCATTTCCGAAACCTCCGTTCGTCCTACTGTCCAAGGCCCCTAGAGGCCTCGTGACTTGCGGAACTCGAGAATTGTAAATAGGCGAACAACTTGGAATAATACTGCATATTCCGATGAATTGAAAACTCCGTCCTCTTTCCACGCGAGAGATAATCCTCGTTCTAATAATATTGAAAACAAATGCTTTAAGTACGAACAAGGTCGTCCAAGGCCCGGATGAGGCTTGATGGAGATAGGACCAGTCATCTCGCTTGACTGCGCAGCGCTCACATGTATTATAATGCATACTAAAGTGAACCTATGAATACCAGCGCCAACTCCAAGGTCGCTACTCTACACCGGGTTACGCCCACTCCTGATGGTGATTTCCTGCTTTTTCTCGGCAAGCGCGTTCGCCAGCTACGCAACCTCCGCGGGATGACGCGCAAGATGGTGGCGCGGGCAGCGGATGTGAGCGAACGTCACCTGGCGCAGCTCGAGGCCGGAGAAGGAAATGTATCGATCGTGCTGCTGCGAAGGATTGCCGGCGCTCTGGATGTTTCTCTTGTCGAATTGTTCGCGCCGGAGGTGGACGAACCTGCCGAAAAACAGATGATCCAGCGATTCCTCGAACGTCTTCCCAATCACCGTCTTGAAGATGTGGTGTTCCGGCTGATGCGGGACTTCAGTCCGGGAGAAAAAGTGCGCCGCAAGCGCATCGCGCTGATTGGGCTGCGCGGAGCCGGCAAGTCAACGCTGGGATCGAAACTTGCGTTGGAGATGCGCGTTCCCTTCATCGAGCTGGATGGTGAGATCGAGAAGGACACGGGAATGCCCTTGGGAGAAATATTCTCGCTCTATGGACAATCCGGCTATCGAGCGATCGAGAAACGCACACTGGAGAGGGTGCTCGATGAGAACGAACGCGCGGTGCTTTCCGTGGGAGGCGGCGTGGTGTCGGAAAAGGAGACCTTTGACTATCTCCTCTCCCATTGCTACACCATTTGGGTAAAGGCGCAGCCGGAGGAGCACATGTCTCGGGTGCTCGAGCAGGGAGATTTTCGCGCCATGGCCGGAAATGACCAGGCCATGGAGGACTTGCGGCGGATACTCGAGGCGCGAGAGCCACTTTACCGGCAAGCGGATATGGAGCTCGACACCTCGGGCAGTTCCGTTGAAGCGAGTTTTTCTAGACTCAAAACAACGTTGCAGGCTAATTTGCAGTAGGAGGATCTCGTGGACCTTGTTGCGACTCAAGAATCACGGGGGAAAGAGGAAGCGGTGGACTTCCAAACCGATCCTTCGCGCTACAAACATTGGCGCCTCTCCTTCGATGGTCCAGTGGCCACGCTGACGATGGATGTGGCCGAGGACGGCGGAATCCGCCCGGGCTACAAACTGAAACTGAATTCTTACGATCTCGGAGTGGACATCGAGCTGCATGACGCTTTGCAGCGCATTCGATTTGAATATCCGCAGATTCGTTCGGTCATCATCACCAGCGCCAAGAACCGAATTTTCTGTTCCGGTGCCAACATCTACATGCTTGGTCTTTCTTCGCATGCCTGGAAAGTGAATTTCTGCAAGTTCACAAACGAAACACGCAATGGGATCGAGGATTCAAGCGCGCATTCCGGTCTCAAATTCCTTGCTGCTTGTAACGGAACAACGGCGGGCGGAGGGTATGAACTGGCGCTCGCTTGCGATGAAATCATTCTGGTTGACGACCGCTCCTCCGCCGTTAGTTTGCCGGAACTCCCTTTGCTGGGCGTTCTGCCCGGAACGGGCGGACTGACTCGGGTGACGGACAAGCGCAAGGTTCGTCGAGACCACGCCGACATCTTCTGCACCAATCCGGACGGCGTCCGCGGGCAAAGAGCGAAGGATTGGCGGCTCATCGACGACGCGATCAAACCCCAACAGTTTGCGGAGCATGTGAAGCAGCGCGCCCGGAAACTCGCGGACGAGAGCGATCGCCCTCTGGACGCCACAGGAGTGGCGCTTACGCCCTTGAAGCGCTCGGCCGATGAAGCGGGACTGCATTACCAGCACGTCGATGTGCGATGGAATCGCGATGCTCGCACCTTAACACTCACGGTGCGCGCGCCAGAGTCCGTCGCCAAAGACAGTTTGGATAAAGTGCTGGCTGCCGGAGCTAGCTGGTGGCCGCTCGAAATGTCGCGCGAGTTGGATGACGCCATCCTGACTTTGCGCACGGAGGAACTGGATTTAGGTTTGTGGATTTTCAAGACGACGGGAAATCCCGACGCTGTTCTTGCCGTCGACGAATTCATTTTAGAGCACCAAGACAATTGGTTCGTTCGCGAAGTACTGGGAATGATGCGGCGCACCTTCGCCCGCATCGATGTCACGTCCCGCTCGATCTATGCGATTGTCGAGCCGGGCTCCTGCTTTGCCGGCACGCTGCTGGAATTGGCGCTTGCTGCAGACCGCGTGTACATGCGCGACACCGAGGAAAGCGAGAACGCGGCCACGCTGGCGCTCTCCAAAATGAATTTCGGGCCGCTTCCGATGGTGAACCATCTTGCGCGGATGGCGGCGAGGTTTTACCGGGATGACGCGCAAATGGAAGGATTGCGCGCGCAGATCGGGAAGAAACTTTCCTCTCGCGAAGCGCTCGACCTTGGACTCACGACCGCCGCGCCGGACGATCTCGACTGGGAGGACGAGATTCGCCAAGCCATTGAGTCGCGGGCCGCGCAATCCCCTGACGCGCTCACCGGGCTCGAGGCCAATCTGCGTTTTGGACCCGGCGAGACGCTCGAAACGCGCGTTTTTGGCCGCCTTTCAGCGTGGCAAAACTGGATTTTCGTCCGCCCCAACGCCGTTGGCACGAGCGGCGCGCTCAAAGTGTACGGCACGGGCGCGCCCGTGAAGTTCAATTGGGAAAGAGTTTAGAAGACAGGCGCTCGATCCGTCCTGCTCTAGGAGATGGCCATGATCAATTACACCGAGAAGATTCCCAATAACGTGGATTTGGGCAGAGACCGCGTCCTGCAGCGGGCCCTGGAGCATTGGCAGCCCGCCTACATGGGCTGGTGGTACGACATGGGGCCGAACGAGAGCCACAACTATGAGGTATACCTGAGAACGGCCACGAGCGTCGAACCCGACGGCTGGGCGCAGTTCGGCTACGTGAAGATGCCGGATTACCGGTGGGGCATTTTCTTGCAGCCGCGTGACGAGAAGCGCGAAGTGAATTTCGGAATTCACAAAGGGCAACCGGCCTGGCAAGAAGTGCCCGGCGAGTACCGCTCGACTCTGCGTCGCGTAATCGTCACTCAGGGAGACACGGAACCAGCCTCGGTGGAACAGCAGCGCATGCTGGGGTCATCTTGTCCGTCGATGTACGATCTCAGAAATATTTTCCAGGTGAACGTCGAAGAGGGGCGCCATCTGTGGGCCATGGTGTACCTGCTGCACCGCTACTTTGGGCGCGATGGCCGCGAAGAGGCCGAATCTCTGCTCGCGCGGCGTTCCGGAGACGCCGATAATCCGCGCATCCTGGGCGCGTTCAACGAGGCCACGCCGGATTGGCTCGCGTTTTACATGTTCACGTTCTTCACCGACCGCGATGGCAAATTCCAACTTTGCGCCTTGGCCGAGTCCGGCTTCGATCCGCTGGCGCGCACCTGCCGGTTCATGCTGACCGAGGAAGCGCACCACATGTTTGTCGGCGAGACGGGAATTAGCCGTATTATTCAGCGGACTTGCGAGGTGATGAAGGAAAACAAGGTCGCAGATGCGTCGGATGTGCGGGGGCTTGGCGTAATTGACCTACCGACGATACAGAGATACTTGAACTTTCACTATAGCGTCACGCTGGACCTTTACGGCTCGGACGTTTCCTCGAACGCCGCAAATTATTACACCAGCGGGCTGAAAGGGCGCTTCCGCGAAACCAAACTGGATGACGATCACGTGCTGACGAACGCGGAATACCCGGTCTTTGAAGTTGTGGGCGGAAAAATCGTCACCAAAAACGTGCCGGCGTTGACGGGGTTGAACGAACGCCTGCGCGATGACTACATCGATGAAATTGCCGATGGAGTCGGCCGCTGGCAGCGGGTGATTGATAGCGCCGGCATTCCATTCCGGCTAACCCTGCCGCACAAAGGCTTCCATCGCGAGATCGGCAATTTCGCGGGGCATTTTATAAGCCCCGATGGAGAAGTCTTGAGCGAAGAGGCGTGGAAGAACCACGAATTCGAATGGCTCCCGAATTCCAAGGATTATGCGTATGTCCAGTCGCTGATGAGTGGACGAGTTGTGGAGCCGGGCAAATTCGCGAATTGGATTGCTCCGCCGGCGCGCGGGATTAACAATCAACCTTTGAACTTTGAATACGTTCGATTCAATTAGAGCGCCGGAGTGAAGGCGCAAGCTGCGGCGAAGGGCGGCGATCTCTGCAACCGATCATAGACATCCACGTCCACATCATGCCATATCACATGGTGAAACCGTCGGCGCTGGATTTGATCAAGCATGGCCGCAAGGACTACGCGGACGTCGAGAGGTACTCGGCCGATCCAAAAGCATTTCTGGCCTTTCTGGACACTCTCGGAGTGGAACGCGCGGGGCTGATCAACTACGTAGCGCCAAAAATCATCGGATTCACGCCGGAAGTGAATGATTGGAGCGCAAAGTATTGTAGCGCGGCGCCGGATCGTCTTATCGCGTTCGGCGGAGTGCTTCCCGGGACGGTGCCCGATCCGGGCGCGGAAGTGGACCGCCTCCTAAAGCTCGGGATTCGCGCCATCAAGATGCATCCTTCGCATCAGGTGCTTTCGCCCAATGATTACATGGACGGCAATCGCGGCCTGGCGGCGGTCTACGAGCGCGCTCAGGCGAACGGCATGCCCATCATGATTCACACGGGGACTTCGATTTTTCCCGGAGCGAGAAATCTGCACGCGCAGCCGATGCTTTGCGATGACGTGTCGATCGATTATCCGAATCTCGTGGTCATTCTCGCGCATGGCGGCCGGCCGCTGTGGATGAACGAGGCGTTTTTCCTTGTTCGCCGGCACAAGAACATGTACATGGATATCTCCGGCATCCCGCCGCAGAAACTGATGGAGTACTTCCCCAGAATCGAAGACGTCGCCGATAAAGTTTTGTGGGGCACGGACTGGCCCGGGCCGGGCGTTCCCGCGATCAAGGGGAACATTGAGAAGTTCAACGCTCTGCCCATGGGGGCCACGGCCAAGCGCAAGATCTTGTACGACAATGCGGCGCGGCTGTTTCCGCGTTGAAAGGCAGCCTTGAGCGCGAGGTTCCCGGGATCGCTACGCTTGCTTTGGCAGGCGTGGAGTCTAGAAAGATCTTCGACGGCTGAGCAAACTGATGCCCTTTTACGACCAGGCTATTGAAACGGCGCCGCGGGAGCGGTTGCAAACGCTTCAGCTCCAGAGGTTAGAAAGACTTCTTCAGGAGATTTCCGGCCGCAACCGGTTCTACACCAAGAAGTGGAAGGATGCGGGGATCGTTCCGGGCGACATCCACTCTATTTCTGACCTCCAGAAGCTCCCCTTCACGTACAAATCGGAGCTCGTGCGTGCTCAGGAAGACGCGCCGCCTTTTGGCACCAACGCCACATTCTCCCTGGACGCCTACACGCGCGTTCATCAGACCTCCGGAACCACCGGCGCCCCGCTGCGCGTGGTGGACACCCCCGAAAGCTGGGAATGGTGGGGAGACTGTTGGGGACACGTCTTGAAGGCCGCCGGCGTCGTGGCAGCCGATCGCCTGTTCCTGGCGTTTTCCTTCGGCCCTTTCATCGGCTTTTGGGCCACGGTCGAGGGAGCAAGAAAAATAGGCGCGATGGTGATTCCCGGCGGCGGCTGGGATTCCCTCCAGCGCTTGCACATGATGCGCGAACTCGGAGCGACGGTGGTGTGCTGCACCCCGACATATGCGCTGCGGCTCGCGGAGGTTGCCCGCGAGGAACATTTCGACATGCGATCCATCCAGGTTCGCACGCTGATCCATGCAGGAGAGCCGGGAGCAAATGTGGTGCGAACGAAGTCGCGCATTGAAAAAGACTGGAACGCAAAGTGCTTCGATCACGCAGGGGCTTCCGAAGTGGGCGCTCACAGCTTTGAATGCGAAGTTCAGCCCGGAGGAATTCATCTGATCGAAAGCCAATTCATTGCTGAAGTAGTTGACCCACGTACCGGGAAGGAAGTGCCCTCCGGTGAAATAGGGGAACTGGTGATCACGAATTTGGGGCGCGCGGGGTTTCCCGTTATCCGATATCGCACCGGAGATCTGGTGCGCCCAAATCTGTCTCCCTGCGCTTGCGGCCGTACCTTCCTGCGCTTCGACGGAGGCTTGCTGGGCCGCAGCGACGACATGGTGACGATCCGGGGCGTGAATGTCTACCCTACGGCGATCGAAAACGTAATCCGAGAGTTTCCCAGCGTGAACGAATTCCAAGTGACGGTGACAACTCTGCACGAGATGCGCCACCTCGAAGTGCAAATCGAAGTCCTGTCCGGCAATGATGCCGAACACGTGCGAACCGGCGTAGAGCAGGCGATTTATCACGCGCTTTCCCTGCGTCCCACCGTCAAAGTCGCGGAACCGGGCACGCTGACACATTTTGAGATGAAAGCTCGTCGGTTTCGCCGCCTGGATCAGCCCTCGGGGAGCGCATCCTCATAGCCGGATTTTTCACACTCTACCTTCCCTGACAAACACGCCCATGCTCTGTTTCGACGTTTTCTGAACAGTCGTTCTATTTCTGAACATCTGTTCAGATTCTGTTGACACAAGCGGTTTGAAGGGGGAAACTATGGTGCAGGTTTGCCGCTCGAAGCTCTTCGCGTTGCGGCCTTGGAGAAGCGCATTGGCGACCACCGTCACCGACCGTCAGCGTAACGGCCGCTTAAAGCGGCGCTATCTGGCACGCCGACTGGAAATCCTGCGCGCCGCCGGCAGGGAATTTCGCGTGCGTGGGTTTGCGGAAACCGGCATGCGTGATATTGCAGCGGCTCTCTCCCTCTCTCCGGCGAATCTTTACAACTATTTTCGTGGCAAGCACGAGATTCTCTTCTTTTGCCAGGACAATTCCCTTGATCGGTTGATCGCCGCGCTCGATAAAGCCCGCCGGATGAGAACAAGCGCGGCAACCAGGCTGCGCATGGTGATGGCTTCGCATTTGCGATGTTTGCTCGACGAAGTGGAGGGATCCGCCGCACATCTGTTGACCGCTCGATTGTCGCCGCGCCAGCAGCGCTTGCTCATAACAAAACGGGACCGCTATGAAGCAGGCGTGCGGAACCTGATCGCTCGAGGCATGAGATCGGGAGAATTCGTTCCGGCTGACGCGGCTCTCGCGGTACGCGCGATTCTCGGCGGCCTCAACTGGAGCGTCCAGTGGTTCAAGCCGGAAGGACCGCTGACGGCAACCCAGATCGCGGATGGATTTGCAGACTACCTGATCCGCGGTTTATTAGCGAAGCCGGATGCGCCCCGGGGGAATCCCTTCGAGCGGGGAGCGGTTCGCGTGGGCCGCGGGAGCGTTCGACAAGAGGTGAGGAAGCGTGCCTCAGCCTGATCATTTTCTTCCTAGGTGCCCGAACATGACCACACTGCCGATCGAATCCGAAAAGACCTCGCGGCTACGATTCACGCTGAACGGCGAAGGGACCGATGTTTCCTTCGCCCCTTACAAGACTTTGCTCGAGGTCCTGCGCGAAGATCTCGGTCACACGGGCACGAAGCACGGCTGTGAACTGGGAGAATGCGGAGCTTGCGCCGTTCTTCTCGACGGCAAGCCCGTGCTTTCCTGTCTCGTGCTGGCGCTTGAATGTGGCGGAAAACAAGTGCTGACGGTGGAAGGCCTCGGAGAAGACGGGAACCTTCATCCATTGCAGGATGCTTTTGCCGATCTCGGAGCGGCGCAATGCGGCTATTGCACGCCGGCAATTCTGGTCACCGCGAAGGCTTTGCTGGACGAG
>Ga0137394_10000341_pt1 | contig 32377 bp, 33 predicted proteins | sample czobulk116metaG_FD_108278 | JGI IMG/M metagenome (GOLD analysis project Ga0137394, IMG submission 108278) | Vadose zone soil microbial communities from Angelo Coast Range Reserve, California, USA - czobulk1.16 metaG | ecosystem: Environmental > Terrestrial > Soil > Vadose zone | place: USA... | reverse complement strand
GTGGTTGGTTTCTCCAGACGTCCGTTCCACATATTCCGAAGATGGGGCTGTGCTTCTCGATATTCGAAAGGGGCTCTGCTACAGCCTCAATCCAGTTGCTGCACGAGTCTGGAGCACAGTGGAAGCCAGCCCTTTAGGAGTCGATCTTCGTGGGCTCGTGGATGTGATGGAAACTCACTACAAAATCTCCCGTGAGCAGCTCGAACGCGACATCGATGAGTGTGTAACGAAACTTGAAAATATGGGCCTTGTTCAACGGAACGGCCTGTTTCACGAGTCCAAGGCCGCCGGAGCGCGGGGTTGACATGTTTCGGAATGCATGGTGTGCCTCCGTGACAACCGAACTGTCGATTGCACCGGCGGCCTGGACCTGTGATTCGAGGGAAACGCTATCTGAAACTAGAACTAGCATGCTGAATTCCTTCGCAAATCATGGCTGCATCCCACTCATTGCGAGTGAACCCGTGCGCGGACACTCGTCACTAGGTCGTAGGGGGGTAATTTTCTTCTGCCACTGCCCCCGACTGTTGCCGTTCAGGACCCACGGCATTGCCAACGGAAGATTAGCTCGGGAGGGAATCTGTCTTCTAATAACTGATTCTCCTGAACTTCGCTGAGCAACGACTAAGTCTCTTTCGGAAGAAGGGCCGAACGGAAGAGCTCACAGCCGCGGCGCTCATTAGTACAGGTGGATGCAATGATGAACATCACTGACAAGACTGTTTGGGTCGTTTCTAGAAACGTCCGCTTCACTAAGACCCGAGAGGGATTGGTGCTGGTGCTGCTCGATTTCGAGAGAGACATGTATTGCGATCGGGCGTTACCGGTGCCAGGGTTGGCTGCTGATCAAGTGGGCCCCGACGGGAATCACGGTGAAGGAGGATGTGCATTTACTCGAAACAGCAGGTTCACTTGCGAGACACATACTCGAGACCGAAACGCGCCGATTGGTGACCCCACTGGCGCGAAAAGCCTTCGTCCAGGAATGACCGTCGCGCGAGACAGTGGGCGAACATACAAGTGCAGTCGACCGAGATGGAGTCTGTCGACTTCAGTAAGTCACTACTCTTAAAGGCCGGCCAGTCTAGCAACCGTGGACCCGTTCCTGGACTGATCCGCCCACCGAAGGGAAAAGCGAGGACTCAAATGGAGAGGAGGATTGGAGACGCTCAAGGAATTCATCGACACCCGTCCTGATATGACGCGATGTCATCAGGTAAGCAAAACAAAAAGCCAGCCTATAGTGAGGGATTGATCGCAGAGGGGGTAATTATCATGACTTACGAACGACCCGATGTTCGAATTCTGTGCACGCTGCACGCCTTTTGGGATCGATGCCTTTCAAAGCAATTGGAGGCACCTGCTGGGATGGACTGGCGCGCAAGGAAGATCACAGATTTCATCGACAGTCATCCCGGAAAGGTTGGTTGGAATCTCGATGATCTTTGCAAACAGCTTGGGTTGGCTGTGTCTGGCCGTCAAGCTCGCCGAGTGTTCCGGCGTGCGATGAGAATCGGTTTCAAGGAATATTTGAAAAAAAGCCGCCTCGGCTTTGCTGCAGATCAGTTAAGGGCGACAACAACAGTACCGATCAAAGTAATTGCAGCGGATGCAGGATATGAAAGAGCTGCAGAATTCGGAAGAAGCTTTAAAAGAGTCTTTCTCCTAAGCCCAACTGAATTCAGGACGGCCTGGCGCCGGAACAAACGTGCGGCGTAGAGCCCGAGGCCTATTTCGATGAAGCGTCTCTCGGAGTTGTTAGATGCGACTTAGACGTAGCAAACGTTCGAGATCATCGCGCCAATTGGCCGCTGACATCAATTCTGGACAGAAGGATGAAATCTCTTGGTTTACAAGTTCAAGAAACATGACATGACCGTTACATTCGCCCTTCGCGATGGTATGAAGCGTGTTGTTCAGCTTGCTCTCGGCTCAGAGACGCGAACCTTCGAACTCGAAGAATTCACGGACTTCTGGCTAACAATGATCGAGGAGGGACGCAAAGCCACAAGTACCTACTTAGAGTCCTTGGGATGGTTGCCTCGACACAGCGGCAAAGGCGACCGATTAGAGCGGCCCCGGATACGCGAAGGTAAAGGCGATGGGTTTTAATTCCGTTTGCATAACGGACATCCATGACCTCCAAATTTTGACCTTGGCCGTTTGCATGAACTTCAAGATGACTGTCCGAAGGGGTGGGGGAGAGTTTTGGTTCTGAACTCCAACTCGCAGCTTCGATGGCTTGTCCGCAAGCTGCGGCCTGTCCTTCGTGCGCATCTCCTGAGTGTGTCTCTGATGGTGCTAAGCAGCTTGATGTTTCTGCTCGATCCTCTACTCATCAAATGGCTCATTGACAACGTCCTGCCGAAAAGAGACCTGCGCCTGCTCTTGTTTGCGGCGGGAGGGTTCTTGGGAATCTATGTCTGCCGGCTAGGCTTTTCCGCGCTTGCAGGTATTGTGAGTTACCGGACCGTCCAGAATCTTGTTTTCGGCATTCGGCTCGACATTTTAGAGCACATGAACCGCCTCTCTGCGGATTACCACGAAACGACGCCCACCGGTGAAAAGTTGTACCGAATGGAGCAGGATGTGGATCAGGTGGCGGAACTGGGATCAACCCTTGTGCCTTATGCTCTCCAAGCGACGTTCAACGCAGTTTTCGTCATCGGGGCGATGTTCTTCCTCGATTGTCGGTTGACCATTCTGCTTCTACCGCTCATGCCTCTTTTCTTTGTTTTCAGGAGGCACTTCGAAAGCCGATTGCGGCAGGCATCCGACAACGCACAACAACAATCCAGTAGAGAGAGCAGCTTCCTGCAGGAACACCTGGCGTCCGTCATCCAAATCCAGCTGTTGCACCGGGAGAGAAGTCAAGTCCAGGCGTTCCTTGAACGGGCCGCGGCAAGAATGAAAACGTTGAATCAGCGAACCCTGATCGAGATATTGTTCAGGACTTGCTACATGGCAGTGATCGCTCTCGGCACGATAGCAATTCTCGGATATGGCGGTTACGAGGTGTTCCTTGGCGCTTTGACTGTCGGTGGGTTGGTTGCGTTCTACAGTTATCTGGCGCGATTGTTTGACCCCTTGAATGCTGCAGTGGACATCTATTCTCGGTTTAACCGCCTAAGCGCGAGCATTCGGAGAATTCTGGAGATTGTTGAAAAGATGCCCACTGTGTCGGAATCGCCGGGCGCGGTGTGCCTTTCCTCCATTTCTCGAGCGTACGTCGAATTGCGAGGAGTATCTTTCTCCTATGGAAAAGGAATCCCAGTGCTGAATGCACTCGAACTCAAGTTAGAGGCTGGCGAGAAGGTCGCATTGGTCGGCGTCAGCGGCAGTGGCAAGAGCACGATCACTAAGCTGATTGTAAGGCTATACGACGTAAATCAAGGAGCCGTGTACATCGACGGAATCGACGTTCGAGACATACGTTTGGAGAGTCTTCGGACGAATGTCTGCTATCTCCTGCAGGATGCTGTCCTCTTCGACCGAACGCTAAAAGAGAATCTTCTACTTGGGAAGCCTTCCGCAACGAACAAAGAACTGATTGAGGCGCTCGAAATCGCGGCTCTCGGAGAACTGATCGGCCGCCTGCCGAGAGGGTGGGATACTCCAATTGGCCCGAAAGGTAATTTCCTGTCGGGCGGTGAGCGGCAGCGCCTAGCCCTAGCACGCTTGGTGCTGCAAAATCCCTCCGTACTACTGCTCGATGAATCGACGTCAGCACTGGATGCGCCTTCCGAACGGAGGGTCTTCTCCAATCTAGTCGAGCGCTTCGCCGACAAACCAATTGTCTTTGTATCGCACCGAATCTCCGCGCTCAAATGGGTCGATCGTATCGTTGTCCTGAACCGGGGTGCGATCGAGGAGCAGGGTACGCACGACCTATTGATGCGCAAAGGTGGCCTGTATACTTCCCTCCATAACATGAACATGCCGACCGCAGTTAGCGGCGACGAGTTCTCATACACCTCCAGGGAGAGCATTTAGGCGCAGTCTTCGGTGGCTCACAGCTCAGAGATGGCCGGTTCTGCGTCCGTTTGGCCGGTTCTGCGTACTCTTTTAAATTGACTCGACAGATAACATATCCCACCATCGCTTCGCCAGCTCAGCACCTTGAGTAGTTTCCGGTAGCCCGCCCACGAGAAATCTGACAGCTCTAGCTTGGTCGCGTGGTTGAAGGAAACGGCCAGACAACTGTTGGGGGGTTATCTTTCGACATTTCAACCAGGCACGGAGATTAGTAATGCCCCTGATAGCAAACCCTCCGCCACTTACTCCAGTTGATCTTGTGACCGAGATTCTGCACGGCGTCCCGATCACGGACCCCTATCGCTGGCTCGAAGACCAGAACTCGCTGCGCACGCGAAAGTGGCTGGGAGAACAAACCGCATACACGCGTGCGTATCTGGATGCGATTCCCGGCCGCGATCACATTCGAGAACGCCTGAAGCAATTGCTTGCCGTCGACCTTGTCTCACAACCTTCGAAAATCGGCACCCGCTATTTCTTTATGAAGCGTGCCGCTCACAGAGAACGTTCGGTCATCATGATGCGCGAGGGCGAAGCCGGAGAGGATATCCCTCTTGTTGACCCAGCAGACAGAAGCGAGGACCCGGCGCTCGCGCTAGATATTCTCAACATTTCGCAAGATGGAAAGTACATAGCTTATGGCGTCCGAAATAGCGGTGAGAATGCCTGTGCTGTTGAATTTTTAGACGTGGATCAGAAGAGGATTATGCCAGATCGCTTGCCGCGTGGCGTCTGCGGGGGTGTCGTGTTCTCACGCGATGGCCGTGGCTTCTATTACTCTCATCCCGCGATTGATTCGGTTCGTCCCAGACACAGGACAGTTTACTGGCATGACTTCGGCCCTAGCTTGGATGGAGATCCTGAAATATTTTTTGCCGGTGACGACCCCCGCCTTCACCTATCCCTGTTAGGTTCCCCTGACGGTCAGGTCTTAGCTTATCTCGTTCTTCGGTCGGAGAATCCTATGACCACCGACTGCTGGATTCAGTGCATTGCCAGTGGCGGACTTCCTCAGCGGATCGTTGAGGGAGTTGAGGGCGGCTTCTATCTTCGCTTCATAGATAACAAACTCATAGCTCTTACAGAGTGGGACGCACCAAACGGTCGAATTGTGGAGATTGATCCCGCTCGTCCGGGCCTTAGTAATTGTCGCGAGATTGTGCCCGAGTCCGATTCTCGCATTCATGGCTTCACAGTTGTCAGAGATCTCATTTTTGTAACTTATGTCGAGAACCTTACAACCAAAGTTCAGTCCTTCGACTTAGCCGGAAATAGCTCTGGTACGCTGCCGGTGCCTCTGTACAGCTCTACAGCAGTGCTGTCAAAGCAATCCCAAAGCGATACGCTATTCTATAGAACTACTTCGTTCCACCTCCCACCGACGATTTTTCGCTTTGATCCTCATACCTGCCAATCTCAGGTGTGGGCCTCAAGGCCTGTGCCTTTCGACCCCTCGTCCTTCGAGTCTGAGCGAGTTGAGTACGAATCCAAGGATGGTACTAGGATTCCGATGTTTTTGGTCGCCAAGAAGGGGTGTAGATGCGCGGGCTCTATTCCGACGTTCCTCACTGGTTACGGGGGTTTTGGCTCAAGCTTAACGCCGAAGTTTACCGCGTATGGGACCGTTCTTATGGAGCAAGGATTCCTATTCGCTGTGGCCAACTTGCGCGGTGGGGCAGAATTCGGTGAGCAATGGCACCTGGCAGCAATGCGCCATCATCGGCAGAACGCAATTGATGACTTTATCTCCGCTGCCGAATGGCTGTTGGCACACGGACATACATCTCCAGGTCGCCTGGCTATCGGCGGAGGGTCCAATGCAGGATTGTTAGTGGGTGCCGCTCTAACTCAAAGGCCAGATCTGTTCCGAGCGGTCCTTTGCTTGGGCCCGTTATTGGATATGCTGCGCTACCACAAGTTTGATCACGCCGACCTCTGGGTCGAGGAGTATGGGTGCTCAGAGAATTTAGAGGATTTTCCTTACTTGTACTCGTATTCGCCTTATCAGCAGGCGAAAGATAATGTCTCCTATCCGGCCGTAATGCTGATCTCGGGCGATGCCGATACGTGCTGCAACCCGATGCACGCGCGCAAGATGGCCGCACGGCTGCAGTCGGCGACAAGCTCCAGCTATCCCATCCTTCTCGATTACAAGTCGGAGTGGGGGCATGTTCCCGTTCTTCCCCTCAGTTGCCGCATTGACTCGCTGACAGATAGGCTGGCCTTTATTTGTCACGAGTTGGGAGTGGATGTCTAAGGAAAGGGAAACGTGATGCAAGTACTTTTCTGGAAGGCGCTGTTCGGTTTGCTTGTCTTTGATCTGTTGATGTTGGGACAGAATTTCGGCAGACTGCACCGCATTGTAAGCACTTGGAGGGTAGCCCCGAAGGTTAGGTGGCCGGATGTTTTGGATCGAGTTTGCGACGCGATTAACCAAGCCTGTATATGGTATCCCAAGAAAGCGAAATGCCTGCACCGATCCGTGGTGACGGTATGTCTGCTGCGCAGTTACGGGGTTCCCGCTGAGATGGTGTTGGGTGCGCGGAAACTGCCTTTCAATGCACATGCTTGGGTGGAAGTAGACGGAAGGCCGGTCAATGAGAGAACCGATGTCCAGGCGATCTTTGGAGTTTGGGACCGATGCTAAGGAGTGAGTCACGTTGAGTACACAAGCAGGAGTTTACTTTTTCGACGGTTGTCCTGCAGATGAGGCCTTTCTGGCGCGCCTTTCTGCAGCAATCGCTCAAGACGGACCGGACGGCGGTGGGCAGCACCTGTCCGGCTCAGTGGGAATGGTTCACAGAGCGTTCCATACAACGCGAGAGTCGCGACTCGAAACGCAACCCTACGTTTCTAATGATGGCGATGCGATGACATGGGACGGGCGCCTGGACAACCGCGAGGAGCTGGTCGATGAGCTACAACTGCATATTGCGTCCGGATCGGAACGGACAGATATTTCGATCGTGTCCGCCGCCTGGGAGCGATGGGGTACGGATTGCTTCTCCAAGTTCCTCGGTGACTGGGCGCTTTCCATCTGGGACATAAGAGAACAAACTCTTGTCTTGGCCCGAGATTATATCGGTATACGACAGCTTTATTACTGTTTACGGCACGAGAGGGTAATGTGGTGCACAATGCTCACACCTCTCGTGCTTCTGCAAGGCACGCAGTTCACTCTCAGTGATGAATACATCGCTGGCTATTTCACTTCGTACCCCGAGCCGTATCTCACACCTTATCGCGAGATCCACGCCGTCCCACCGGGAAAGTTTGTTTTAATTCGCAGCGCTAAGGCCGTAATTTACTCTCATTGGGCACTTAATACGGGGCGGCACATTCGGTACAAAACCGACTCTGAATACGAAGACCATTTTCGCCACATATTCCGTTTGTCGGTTCGCCGTCGACTCCGCTCAGATTCACCAATCCTGGCGGAACTGAGCGGGGGAATTGATTCTTCCTCGATTGTTTGCCTAGGTGACGACATTATTGCTGCGGGAGAAGTCCAAACGCCACGCTTGGACACCATCTCATACTATGACCCCAAGGAACCGACTGCAGATGATTTCCTCTATTTCCCGAGAGTGGAAGAAAAACGTGGAAGAACAGGGTTTCACATCAACCTAGAAAAATATGGCAACTGTTTCTTCCCGGACCATACACAGTTTATTGGTGCCCCCAGTTGGTGGCCGTTCTCCCCAGAATTAGGATCCGACCGCTTGGAGATCATGCGAGAGCATGGGCACAGGGTCTTGCTCTCGGGCATAGGTGGTGACGAATTCCTCGGTGGCGTTCCGGATCCACGGCCACAGCTAGCCGATTTGTTTGTTCGGTTCCGCCTCCTCGAACTAGCCAAGGAACTAAGAGCGTGGAGTCTAGTGAAGAGGAGACCGTGGATTCAACTGTTTTGTCAATCAGTTATTCTCTTACTGCCGCTCTCTATACGGCAACTTTTCGACCGAGACGCAACAGTCGCACCCTGGATCGATGCTCGGTTTGCCAGTAAATACAACCTCCGAACTCGTCAGATCGGATCACAAGGGACTTGTCGATTCTGGATGCCCACTCAACGCGAAGTCGAGTGGACCTTTGCGGTGATGTCTGCGCAAGTGTCCGCACAACTGCCCAACGTTGACGGACGTAGGGAAATGCGATTTCCCTTTCTTGATCAGCAATTGATTGAGTTCGTAGCCTCGATTCCACAGGACCAAATCCTCAGGCCAGGTCAGCGTCGTTCACTGATGCGCCGCTCGCTGGCTCGTTTCTTGCCAAGTGAAATCTTAACGCGACGCACGAAGGCGGTAACCGCCCGCAAAGCCATAGTCGGGGTGGAGAAAAGCTGGATCGAACTTGAGAATCTCTTTGTGTCTCCTGCCTCCGCAAGCCTTGGCTATATCCGTAACAAACACTTCGTGTCCGCATTGCGCGCCATGAAACACGGCGACGCATCTCGGTTGGTACCAATAGTGAAAGGAATTTGCTTTGAATTGTGGCTCCGAGATCTTCTAAAACGCGGATTGCTCAACGTTACGACGGGAGACACGCTCTCCGCTGAGATGGGACTTGTGAGCTCGAGATTATGAAACCAGAGCATGGGCTCCGACGATCTTGCTATGGCAAGGGAAGTGATCTCAAAACGGAAGGAGGTGACAACCATGACGTACAACAAGCCAGAAGTTGAAGTGCTGGGCAAGGCGGGCCAAGTAATTCAGTCCCCTAAGATAAACCCGGGCAAAGACAGCCCGGACAACCTGCAAACCGCTGCGTACGAACTCGACGAAGAGTAGCCGATGACGCGGACAGGCGGGTGCTGAAGGTCCGTCTGTTGTGAGTTCTCCTCGCGGCTGCTGCAGCAGCCGTGAGGGGGTCTCTACCTAGTGCTCCTCATGACACGCTGCTAAGAGCTTGGTTACAAGATACAAAGTCCCTTACACCTCACGAAAGTGGACTTTGGAAGAATGAAACACTATCCTATCCCTTTCTTAGAGGTTTTGGCGAATTGACGATTGATACCGTGGGACGAAGTGCCAAGAATTCTACAGGGTGTCCATATAGACCCATGTGAGTTTCAGTTGGAAGTGCACTGAGAGACGTCTTTCGAAGTTCCATCCTGGAGTTGGCGTAATTCACGCCACCGTGCGTACTGCTCAGCTTTAGCTGGATCGGGATCCTCCTCGCCCTTGAGCCAGAAGCAAAACCAATCTACATTGCCCTGCTCGGAGATCAGCATCTCCCAAGGCTTAACTACCACGTGACTTGCATCAGGTAAGTAAATAAACTCTACTGGCTTGCCTAACCGACGCAACCCCCCGAACTGCTCCCAAAGGCCGGTTACGCCTATCAAACCGTTCACTTCGATCCGGATCGGTGTCACTACCTTGTCCAAATTGAACCCTGAAGCACTCCTCGCCCAAGAATCCAAGCCGCGACGGCCAAAAGGAATACCACCATGTAACCCTTCAGCGTCCCACGCGAAAGACTGATTTAGATGTGCCACATATTCGAAATATCCTTGACCACTCGCGTCCGCAAGCGTAGCGGCAGCGAAATGATATTTCGAATGGGTCAGCGTGTATTCCACGCCGATGCCAGTACGACTAAACGCTATGATACCGACCCGCTCTCTGTCGATCAGGCCCAAACCATCGAGATAATCAATTGCGCCTTCGTAAGCGGCCATCTCCTCGGTCGCCTCGTCAGGAGTCGAAACCTTCGTGCTCAAATCTTCATCGAGCTGCAGGACAACAAATCCCTCACCGGCTAAAGGCTGTGCAGCAAACCCCGTAGAATACGCGCCGTCGATCCAGAACCTTTCTGGGTTCCATCCATGCGTCTGTATGACCAGCGGGTATCTTCTGTCACGTATGTAGTGCGGAGGAAAATACAATCCCGCGCTGACTGTGTGGCCATCGGAAGCTTTATACGAGACATCCTTCACACGCCCGAACTGGAAATCGTGAAATTGTGGGTTCAGATCCAGCAAGACCCGCTCTTGCCTGGTCCGGTTGTCTCTTACGTAGATCTTTGGGGGAGTGTTTAGGTCCTCCTTCAGGGTCACATCAATTTTGTCCATCCTGCTTAGGTCACCACCGGAGGCACTAACGTTTTTCCACGCCCCGTCTGTTCTCTTAAAGGCAATCAAGTTCCCCTTACGAGCCGCGGTGCTGTCGTTCGTGCTCGTCTGAAGGACAAGCTCTCCCGTTCGTGAATCCCACCTAGACAGCTTCATGTCCCCCAAGGTAATCGGGACAACTTCGCGACTCGGTATCCTGATCTCGGCAACGAATCTGTTCGACTGTCTGCGCTTGCGTTCAGTGGGACTAGAGACCTTGAGAGGCAGATAAGTTCCAGAGACGACTACAGACTGGCTGTCAGCGGACCACAAAACCTCTGCCGCCATCCCCGGATAATACGGTGGAGCTATTGGAGAATCGAGAAGAGCTTCGCTTTTGAGCGACTCGACATCGACGAGTTCAAATTGGCGGATAATGAATGGTTCGCCGTTGCCGTGCTTCGCGCAAAGCTCCCTTTGCAAATAGCCATCTTCGTAGCTTTTCCAATCCCCCGGCGGCCGATCCAATAAATATGTCGGTAAAATTAGATAACGGCTATCCGGAGAGAGCCAGAGCGGCCAAGAGCCGATGAGCCCTCGAGTTTTGACAGGCACTTCCTCGCTAGATGACTGTCGCCCCGCAAATAATTCACCGTAATGTCTAGGCCTTTCGAGAGTCCTGAGCGTAATCAGTTCGGCCAACGTATGGTTCGATACAACTATTCCCTCTCGTTTGGTCTTTTCAGTTAGCAGTGTCTCACTCGGTTGCTCTGCTGAGAAGAAGAAGCGGTCGCCATTAGTCGAAACCGCGTAGGAAATAACGCTTGTCAAGTGTTTCGTGAGCTTTCGCACCTGCTTCGTATCACAGTCCACAGTGTAAAGCTGCTGCACTTCCCCAGGATTTTCACCCAAGAAAGCAAGGCTGCGATGGTCTAGCCATGCCACTTCTTGTATTCCTGGCCGGTTCGAGGACGAAGAAAACGACACCAACCTCTCAGGGACGCTGGATTCATATTTTTGCTCACTTTGGAATAGCAGCAAAGAATACTCATTCGTATTTGTCTTGAGGTTGCCTCGCTTCAGAACTATGACGAATCGTTTTCCATCGGGCGCGAACTGCGCTACTCCGTGTCTGCCTGACCCACCGTCAAGGTAGTCTGGATCACCGAACTCTGTCATTTCAATCGCGTCAGCAACAGTGACTGGGCGACGAGATACTTCTGGGCGAGGTCCGGACATCGGATTGTCGTGCTGACTTGCACAACCGCTCAGCGAAGTGCAATGCGAGCAAACTATTGCGAGGGCTAGCAAAACAATTCCCCCAGCTTTCTTGCCTGTGCATTTGCGTGTCCACATAGTTGTTCTAAATCGGCGCGTGCCCTAGCACGACAAGTTGTTGCAAGCTGCGGCTATGCTACTAAAGCCAAAACGTCCTGGTTTGGAGCAGTCAATCCGAAGCTGTGCCGAGTAGGTTTAGAAAATCACCTTCAACGCTAGTTGAATAGAGCGGGGGCCACCTATCTGATACAAAGAGCTAAAGCCTCCACCGCCCTGATTGAAGTAGTTGAGGCTCTCGCCCAACATCTGCGTGGACCGACCAAAATTAGGTTGGCTGATGTCCGCCACCGGAGAGCCAAAGTTGGGGTGGTTCAGAACATTGAACATTTCCGCCCGGAACTGCAACTTTAGTGACTCATGAATCGGAAAATCCCGGTGCACGCCGAAGTCCCATTGCCACGCGCCGAACCCTCGCAGTGCGTTTCTTGGGAGGGTCCCCTGCCGAAGAGGATTTCCCGTGTTTGGGTCAGCCGGTGGCTCCGCAAATGCGGCTGCGTTGAACGCCTTCCCACCAGGATATTGCGAGCCATAGAGGTAAAAAGGCTGTCCCGGAACCACGTCGGGGCGTATGTCTCCAACCGCACCGCCATTAAATGTAAAAAAGTTTGTATCTGAAAGGTCAACTGGAGAGGCGGACCAAGCCTTGATGAAATTGTGGGTGGACCAGCCGCGCAGAATCGCATTCGTGAACGCATTGACCTTTGGTGCTGGAACGTCGTACGTCATCCCTACCGACAAAGCGTTCCGAATGTCAAAATCTGAAGGCCCGCGGTTCGCGTTCGGATTGAGTCCAGGGACAAGATCATTTGATGCGTTCGCGTAGGAGCTCGCGGAAGCCGTATCAATCGAGTGCGACCACGTATAGGAAACCAGCGCCTGAAGACCATGTGATAGTCGCCTTTGAAATTGCAGCTGGAGCGCGTCGTAATCCGAGGTAGCTGTATTACCTGTAAGTGAGGTCTGAGAGTAGTTCGCATTTGGCGAATATATGAACGCTGTTTGTATTAGCCGTCTCCCAGCGGAACCAATGTACGAAGCAGATATCGTCTGCTCTCTGCCCAAGGCTTGCTGCAACGCGACATTCCACTGAAGCGCGTAAGGGAGTTGAAGATGCGGATCGAAGGCCTGAAACTGTGCCTGATACTGTGAAGGTGTAAATGGCGGGGGTGCCGCATCCACGGGGGACAAAGGAAATGTACCACCAGACTTCGAACGGGTAGCAAAGAAGGGGTAGCCCCCGAGGAGAGCGTTGCCTACCTCCGCAGTCGCTAGGTCATAAAACACTCCTACTCCTCCGCGAAGTACGGTTTGCCAGTCCTGATTCTGAAAGACCTGGTAGGCTACACCAAGCCTCGGCGCCACATTACCGTATGTAGTCCTGAACGGAGGCGTTCCGTACGGCGCTAAAGTCAGCTGCGACAGATCGTTCAGATTGTAGCCCGCCACCGCTGGGATGCTGGGGTTGGAGTAGGGTGCAAAATCCACATCCCAGCGCAGTCCGTAGGTAAGCGTCAGCCGGGAGGCAATTCGCCAAGTGTCCTGGGCGAAGACACCGAGATTATGCAAGACCACTGTCGTATTCTGAGTAGCTAATACATAACTAAATCTGAGGTTGCCCGTCTCAGCAGATGCCACATTCAAGAAATAGACCTGTTGGCCGTATAGGTAAGGATCAAACAACGGGGATAAGCGACGAAAGTCAGTCCCGAATTTGAAGGCGTGGGATCCCCTTTGCACCGAGAGATTGTCAACGATGTTGATCTGTCGCTGCAGATTATGTGCGTATTTTCCCACCTGTAACACGGAACCACTCAGTCCAGAATTAATTAACGCGAACCGTGAATTTGTACTAGTAAACGAACTAGGAAAAAACAACGAGGGAAGTGGAATAGCACCTCCGAACGTGTCCTGGTAATAATGACTATTTGCATCCGTATTGCTGTAATTGAATCGGACATCAATGGCGGCTACCGGAGATATGGCCCATGTGGCTCCCGTAGTTCCCGTTTGCGTTGTGATCTGACTCGATTGAAGCTGGCTCAAGGCTGTGCCGGCACCTCGTTGAACAATTTTGGATGGAGAGTAGTTGTATCGTCCGAAGAGACCAAGTTTGTCTCCTAGCTTATGGTCGATCCGAAGGCTGTAGGCATCAAGCGATGCCGGATTGGAATAGCTGCCGTTGAACTGGGCTGAGCCGGTCGGCCGTTCGCCGGATGCAGGGCATCCATTTACATTCGGAGTGCATGGTTTGAAAACTTCTGGGCCATTTGGCACCGGGTAAGCGTTCAGATACGGCTGCATTCCAGACACGGCCATAGCGCGCGCATTGCCGAAAACTTGACAGCTGCTATCGCACGGGACAGTAGTAAGTGTGGTCTGTGGCAACCGGAGGCGAAGCCCTTCATAGGAAAAAAAGAAGAACGTTCGGTCTTTCACAATTGGCCCGCTCAATGTCCCACCAAAGTCATTCTGCCGTTCATGCGCTTTGTCGAGTGCTGGGGTAACAGCAGTATTGAACCAGTTGTTCGCATCGAAGAGGTCGTTTCTCAGGTAGTTGAAGGCCGTGCCGTGGAACTGATTCGTACCCGACCGAGTAAGAATAGAGATTTGCCCGCCCGGTGTACGACCAAATTCGGGAGCATACGTGGATGTCTGGATGCGAAACTCCTGCAGAGCATCCACCGACACGAGACTGTTCGTTCCACCTAAGACGCTGAAACCTCCGAGCGCCCCGCCAGCCCCATTTCCCTGGGAAAGGGATGTGCCTATGCCAATGTTTCCACTCACACCATCCACCATCCAGTAGTTAGAGCTAGCGCGCTGCCCGTTGACGCTAAATTGCCCGCCATCCCCATTGACGTTACTTGTTGTAAGAACTACACCCGGCGTAAGCTGAATCAGTGTTTGAAAGCTCCTGCCGTTCATCGGCAGGTTCTCCGCGAATTGGCGATCCACGACTGTGCTCACTGCGGCGTCTTGCGTATTTATGAGCGACGAGCCGCCTTCCACTGTCACCCTTTCAGACACAGCGCCGACGGGAAGAGTGAAGTTAAGCACCACAGCGTCCCGAACATGTAGGAGAACATCTGGCTTCACGATTGTTTTGAAGCCAGCGCGGGAAACCTGGATCTCATAATTCGCCGGCGGCAAGTCCGGAAGGAGGTACATTCCTTCGGCATTCGCTTTCGTCGAATACTTCATATTCGTCGCGACATTGATGGCATCGATGTTCGCATCAGCGATCGCGCCACCTGACGAATCCACGACTTGACCGTTCAAGGTAGCATTGGGGCTTTGTGCGCGAGAACTTGCGGACACGGTGAGAAACATCGTGACGACACAGATCAGGTATCGCATTTGTAAGGACGCTCCCGCGCGCGAACGCGTAGACCTCTGTTTTGTTTACAAGAGAATGGGAGAATATTTCTCGGGGGTTACAAAAATACGAGTCTGGCGTCCTTCTGTTTCCAGATACACCCAGGTCATAGGAGAAAGAAAATGCGACGAAGGATCAGGGATGGTTAGGCTCAAGGCGTAGAGAAGCAACTAGCAACCGGTGCCCACTTGGCTCGCGGCTCCCGCCTTGTGGTTCGACTGTGACGAATACTGCGTCGATTTGCTGAAGGGTTTTCGGATCGTCCACCTTCAACACCCACCGCTTATTTGCAGCATTGTCTTGGTAAAAGATTCCCAAATTTAGCGTTCGCTTTCGGTCAGGACCACGTTGTCCCCATGCTTGAAAGGCGCTCGTGTCCTTGACACCGGGTTGCTGGTCGAGGTCATAAGCATAGAAGATAAGTGATTTGTTTTTCGTGAAAAAGATGCGTCCGAATGGCTTTTGCGTGTCCCCGTTGCGCCCGACGTCATACACTTCCGCGAGGTACAGATCCCGAGCGCCCATCAACTCACGAATGTCACGGTCGGCGGCAAGGAGGCGCTGCTGTTCTTCTATCGTGTCCTCGCGATCCTTAAGCCGTTGGGAAAGCCCTGCCATACGAGTCTCTAGGTCCGTCGCTCGAATCAAATCGCCTTCTCGCTGCTGTCGCAGGCCGGCGAGGTCGTCTTCCGTCTTTGTTAGGCTGGCTTGCGCTAACTTCAGTCGCTCAGTCACTGCCTCTCGTTCAGACGCAAGATGGCTCTCTCGCTCTCCCGCCTTAGTGATCGCATCCTGCAGGTTCTTGTCTTCCTCCTTAAGTCGAGCAACCTCGAGCAACTCGCGATTCCTGCTGTTGGTGATGTCCTCTATAACCCGATCACGCTTGTGCAGCTCGGCAGCCAGGGCTCGACCATCCTGCGTAAGATTTCCTACCTGCTGTTCAAGCACGTGTGAACCGTTTGGGAGAGGTTGTTCTCGCACATTATAAACTTGTGTTCCTGTTCTTTCGCCAAGACGGTACACAGAAACTAGGGCGATGACTGCCACCAGAATTGCGCCTGCATACCCCCACAATCTCTGTTGGCGCAATACGGCGAGGAAGTCTCCGGGAGCAACTGGAATGCGAAGGAATCGCTCCAAGAAGTTGCCCCACGGGAGGCCCGCGGTCGGGCGAACACGGAGTGGTGCTCCGTCTGACCGGAGCTGCGCAAAGAGCTTTCTTTTCGCCGACGCCGTGGAGCCTAAGGGCACAGCCGAAGCCAGGTCGGGCATCAGATCGGGCCCAACGGAAGACAATCCCAGTCGAACTGTTCCTTCGTATTCCTTCAACAGGTCCGAACAAGCAGAACAACCGGCGAGGTGACGCTCCAATCTGCCTTGTTCGTCCCTTGGCAAGCGTCCACGTACGGAAAGGGCGCACAGTTCGCGGAACTCTTGATGTGAGTTCGGTTCTGCTATCCCCCCAATTCCCGAATTCTTGCCATTAGGGTTCATCAAGCTCTCCGAATCGTGAAGCCATCTTCGGATAAACGAATTCGAAGTTGTTCAATGCCCCGGTAAACATGATTACGAACACTCGGAAAGGAACATCCCATCTCTTGGCAGATCTCCTGGAGAGTGTAACCCGCAAAGAAGTACATCTCAATAGCCTCACGCTGTTCTTTCTTTAGACTGGTGAAAGCCTGCAGAAAGTACGAGCGCCAGGAGGCCAGTTCAGCCAACTCTTCAGGGTCCGGACTTGGGTCAGTCGCTTGGGCGTGAACTATTTCTTCGGAGCAATGCCCCTCGTGACAACGCCCGTTACGCGACTTTCGATAGTTGAATGCCCGTGAGTACGCAACTTGAATAAGCCAGGACTTGACCGATCCTTTCGAAGAATTGAATATATGGCTCCTGCGGAACAAGTATAAGAAAACTTCTTGGACCAAGTCCTCCGCGTCCGTGGCATTGCGGAATAGTCGCGTCCCAACGCGCAGGACCAGACCAGAGTACTTGTCAAAGAGCATCTCGAAAGCTTCCAGATCACCCCGTTGGATTCGACACATTAAACGCTCGTCGTCCAACTCCTTCAAGGATACTTGCAGCGGAAAGGGAGAATCTTCGGCTGCGATCTCTTTGATCGGCTTTGTGACCCCCAGTATGCGTGCATTCGCCGAAGAACCCAAATTCCCTCCGTAAACTATGCTTCCGCAACGAACGCGAAATCTGCCAACTTCGCTTCACCAAAACGCAGTCCATTCCAAATAAGTCTGTTCGCGGAGATACCCGTCCATTCACAATCTTGTCGAACTGGAGTTGGGACACGTTTCTCGAAGATGGCTTCGAAATCACTTTCCCGTTGGGCAACGATGTGATGAAGTGAATAAGGTGGTGGCTCGAATTGTCCAACAGTGACAAGACTCGAAATTGCTGATTGTGGTCGGGAAACCGACCACTCCTGCGCGCGCAAATTACTCGCCGTCGACCTTGCGTCGCACTCGGTCAAACCGCACTCTCCACAATTTCCGGGGACAATCCTTCAACGGGACCGTTGGGACTCTTACTCAGACCACCACGTCTCGACCTACCCCTGCGAACTGGTATGTATCGCTTCGGGCTTTCTGCTGTCAATCCCCTGAATCCGGCGACAATTGGCAAGTCATGAAAACTAAAGAACTTATTGGAGCACTGGCGTGTCGTTTTATTGCCGCTATTTCTCGGTAAACAAACTACACCCGATCTAGTTTGAATTGCGCGGAGCAAACCACCCAAGTACGCACCTTGTAATGGAAGCCAAGGCCAGGAACTGGCGTCATGGAAGAGGCCGAAGCCAGGCGACGATTCAGTGGGAGACGAAGTTGCTGCCAGAATCCTTCTATTTGAATTTGTGCTCTGTTTTCCGACCAGCCAAATGCAGCGATCAGCTCCTGCATGAGGCTTACATTCTCTGGGGGCTAGCCAAGGGAGGTGAGCTCGTCTGGACACTGCGCGAGGGCTCACATCGCCCGCCTTGTACGCCGACCCCTGTTGCCGTCTACGTCCAGTGCTTCGCGTAGACTTCTCGCCTCAGCGTCAGCCACCCGGCTAACCCACTCTGAGGCATTCATGGATTGCGGATCGTAGCTCCACGCCCGCGAAACCACAGCAACAAGCAGATTGAGGACTGCTTTCTTTCCAAGCAGCTTTTTGGCGAAATAGCGGAATGCAACCTCTTGAAGTTCTCGACCACACGTTTCATAGAGAGCCATTACCGCAACAGCATCCGTGCGATTTGCTCTTAACCGTCCAAGCGCATCCTTCGCCCTGACGATCTTTTTGTTTTCCGCCGAAGAAAACTGTCTCTGATTAATCATTTGTGGAGCTTCCGTCCCGTTAAAGCAGTGTCAGGCAAACGAATCTTGTATTTCAGCAAGCGCTCGGTTGAACCTGCTGCCTTAAGTTGCTCGAACGCCCACTCCAAAATGACCTCTCCAAGATTTCCGAGCTTCCGCCTTTCGCGGGCAGCAAACTCTTCAAGCTCAGAGCGCAGAGCTTGTCGGACCCTCACGCTGATTTGCGCTTTCCATTCCCCCATTGAGTGCCTTCGTACTTATGCTTTCACTGGAAGATGTACAACAAAAAGACTCGGAGCGGACGTTGCAGTATTTGGTACGTCTGCCCCGATTCACTTACGATTTGGTTTTGTATTTGTGTTTTCCCATGCGGTTCGCTGTCTCTTGAAACGACTGTGATCGTCTCGTTCGCTAGTCGCCATCGTCGCTGAAAAGTGCGCATTGAGAGCAGCTCGAACCTCTTCGACCTGGACCTCGCAGATTTTCATGTGCTGCTTCGAGAGAATTCCGATCAACTCCATGCGTTGGAGAACGCGAATCAAACGGTCCACGTTGCGGTTCCACAAGAAAAGTTCGGAATACCCATCTGCCTTTATCATTTTTGATTCCTTCCTTGAGCGAGCACTTGGAGAATGTTGGAGATGATGCTTGGACACACGACGGGCAGAGCGGTCCGAAATCCGGCCGCGATGGACAAACATCTGTCGTGACTTCAGTTATGGAGGGGATTTATCGAGCGGGTCAGGTGGGAAACGGGCCGGCCAATTGGAGCGCGTGGAAAGTTGCGCCCGTAACGAGAAATAGATAACTTCTCTTGCAGCCATCGTTGCACCTCATACGTGCGACTGTGGTCAGGGGCGCGCTCGGTGTGCCAACACTGGCGCGTCCCGCTACTTCTTTTTTCTCTTTCGAGGTTTCTTACTACCTCGACCCCAGTAATGTTCCTTCTTGTACTTCTTGAGCCTTCCTATGTCTCCTTCGGTCCAGAGCCGGATTTCGAGGCCATTCAAAGACTGGACAGGAGGAGCTTTAACCTTGCCATCTACAATCCAGCGGTAGAGGGTGCTCCAGCCGATGCCGAGCATCTTTGCCACTTTAACTGTAGAGAATGTCGGCATAGATATAATGAAATAGGCCTATTCTATTTGTCAAGCACAAAATTGCAACTCTAGCGCAGGCAGCGAAAGCCCCGTATGCACCGCCAAAGAGAGTATCTCATTCGACTTCAGAACTGAAATAAATGCCTTTCTGGTACCCTCTCCATGTCGCACTAAGCGACCGATAGGCGTCCGATAAGCAAGAGAGATCAATGAGCGAGAATTCGCACGCGAACGCCTGAAGAAGTAACATCAGTTCTTAATAGGGCAGCGATCGCGTTTGTAGGTATTTCCGGGATTGGGAGGATGCAAAACGATGACTGTTAAACAGCTAATCAGAAAGCTCAAGAATCCGCCTTGCGAGCGCATAGCCGCTGTCCGCATCGAGTTTGCCGATGGCGGTATTTATGAAGTCGCGCCGGACACTCGCTATGGGCAACGTCAAATGCGGAGAAACACGGCATCCCGGCGCGGAGGAAACCGCTAACCACTGCCGCACCCGCTGCGCGGACACGTACACACTTTACCTCACCACAGTAGTAGGTGAGTCGCCCTTTCCATTCCGGGCTAGCTCAGGCGCTTGCCTTCGACAATCTTTAGATTCTTGAGTTGTTTCTATTGTGCGCCACTTGCTCGGTGCAATCCCCCAGGTCCTGAGGGTTGGAGATCGCACTTCAGACTCGGCGTTCCTGTGCCGCTATCCTGCGGCCGCGAATGAATTGCCGCTATCGTCTTTGCTTCTTCCCAGTCGGGGTGAGAAACAAGCACTTCAACGGTGAGGGACCCATCCAGCTGCTCTTTGCATAGGATGTTGACGGAATCCCACATCTCCTCCTCTTTTCCAGCTCGCATCCTTTGCCCGACACGCACCGAAAGTGTGTCCGTGCCAACGTCAAACCGGCCTTGGCTACCTGCATCACACTGCACCTGGAACTTCCGCCTGTCAGGCGGCGCCATTAGATCCACACGGGTCTCCTTGACCACTTGTAATATGGGGCTTCATCCCGCGGTTTGATATGGTACGCAGAGCAAAAACAGACGGTACGCAGGTACCCTAACGACAGGTTGCCGCATGGCCGGCAATTCCCCAGCTAACCCAACACCAATCCATCGCCGGCACTGGTGCCCTAATCGAAAAGTGAATGTTGCTGTCCCATTCGTCGAGGAATGATGGGTTTCGGCAGGCCATCACCCCAAAGGCTGCGGAACAGCTCGACCGTCGCAGGTCCATTGCCCGCGTAGTGATTATTTGCAAAAGCGAGAATCATGATGCGGCGCCCGTGAACTTTCTTTAGGAGGCCGACCCACTCGAAAAGGTCACTTTGCCGATCAACAATCACCTTGTCCCACGTTTTCGTCTTTTCCTCAATCCCCTTGCGGTCCCCCAGCCAACGAACATAGGTGAAATCAGAGGTAATCAAGTCAAATTGGTCTTTCATCTCCCATGGACGCGGCATCCAACTTTGATCAATGAGTGCGAGAGCGACGCCGTACTCCCGCAACAAGTCGGCGAGCTTTGGCACCAACCAGTTCTTGTTGCGAATTTCGACAGCAAATTTGCGATCCCTCGGGAGTTTTTTCAGGAACGGAATTAACCGCTCAAGAAAATCGTCAAGAGACTTGAACGAATACTTGTCGAACTTTCCGAATTGAAACAACAATGGGCCGAGCTTTTCCCCCAAGGTGTCCATTGTCGTCAGAAATGTCTTGAAGTCCGCATCGCAATCTTTGAGCACCTTCTTGTGCGTAATCTCCTGAGGTACCTTAGCAGCGAACAGAAATCCTTCTGGCGTCTTAGCATCCCAAGACTGCACGACGCTTACCCTTGGCGTTCCGTAGAAAGTGGAGTCAATCTCCACCACGTCGAAGTGCTGCGCATAGTAGCTGAGATAGTCGGAGGGTTTTAGTCCAGGCGGATAAAACGTTCCGGGCCAACCTGCGGCCGTAAAAGCCGAAGTACCGATCCGAAGACTGGAGTCCTTCATCAAAACGATCTCAAGCTATTGGAATTTCCGATATAGCAGCCAACCAGTTCGCAAGGACAAGACGGCCGAGGCGCTGCGCATAGTTCATGTTTTCAAACTCCGAAGCTAATCCCGGCGCAGGGCAAATACCAACGCGGTCAGAATCCAAGAGGCGTCCGCCGTGTAACAAAGTAGACCTCACTCGATAAAGCTCCTTCCGGGCCTTCGCAATACCGTCCGCCGAGGGAGCCAGTTGTTCGACAAAATCCACGAAACGCTGCGTCGTCGATTTACCGAGTGACTGTCCACATTCTTTGCAGGCAGATGACTTTTCTTTAGAGGGCATCAGCGTTTCTATAGAACTTATCAGGGCCGCAAATGTTGCAGACCGTGACGAGGTGTAGTGAGTCCTGGCAAGCTCGAACCAATAAGACGCACGAAGGAATTGTTCTCGATGGTCCGCCGTCAAATTATAAAACCCATCGAGGAGCCCATCTAAACTCTCCGGTACCTCGAAGCAGCTTTCCCCAGTCAGTCCCGAACTGAAATAGTATTCGTGATGACTGCGCTTCGGAAGATTTCTGAGACCATCTACCGCTGAGAATTCATCTGATTCCGCAACAAATCCGGGGCAGATGTATCCTCCTGGCAAGTACTCGGTTCTGAGAGGCATTCCCGCCTCATCCGACAAAACAGTCCAGCGATGATCCCCCGCCTCTGAGAGCGACCAAACGGACCCAGCCAACAGTGCACCCAATACTGATACTAGCTGACCTTGCCTGGCAGACCTTCTGAAATTTCGAATGGACCAATTTGAACTTGTCGGGAAACGAAACTGAAGTACGAAGGGATGGTCCGCCATGAGGAATGTAGGACGGGGAGCGGTGTCAGCAATGGGGAGGATCTGAAAACAATCTCGATACCGATACCATCCATCTACAGGGAGATGCGAAAAGAGAATGACATTCGCAATTCTTGTTTCCATCGGAGCTAGAAGTTCCGAAATGATTTGAGATTGAAGGGAATCGATATCTGCTGCGTCTAAATTCGGGCCTTGAAGAACGTCCTTGATTCCCACTTTTCCGAGGCAAATTTTCACCGAGTACTGCGTTGGGTGTCCAGGATAGACGACTTCGTCGGGCGTAGGCTGCATGGCGCCTTTGAACCGTTGAAGCAGTAACCAGTGCAACTCAGCAAGTTCAATTTCTGATGCCCGAATGCGGTCGAACAGGCTGTCCGACGATTGCATGATCGCATTATACGCCAGGGTTTACACGCCCCCGATCCAGTCCTTGTAAACCATCCTGCAGCATCGACTCGGATCTTCGGCATTGAAGGCTTTTCTGCCATCGGGAAACTCCTACCGAAACGAAAGGCGGTACCTTGACTCTTCGCCTTTTCTTCGCCTACTATCTTATCAGCACCGAGGGCCGAGGGCACGTCACCATGAGCTTATCCATTGCACCAGCGAAAACGGAACAACCGGCAACGCCGAACCCTTGGATTCTCCCCGAGCGCACCCTCACTGTCTTATACGGCTGCCCTGAAATCCAGCGGCTCTCGCATTACTTCCTTCCGAGGATTCTGCTCCACCAGAAACGGATTTTATATTTAGACGGTGCGAATCAGATCAGCCCACTACTCATCGCCAGCTTCGCCAGGGGGCGCGGCCTCGAACCATCCGCGTTCAACAATCTGATTCGCATCGCCCGCGCCTTCACCTGCTTTCAATTAACGGAGCTCATTCGCCGCGTTCCGAAAGTGCTTGCGACGTTTTCCGCCGATGTACTGATCGTCACGGCCTTGCCGGATTTATATTTCGACGAAGATGTGCAGGACCGCCCAGCGCGCGCGTCGTTCGAACACGCACTGGAAGGCTTGCGGGAGCTTGCCCCGCTTGCGCTTTCCATCGCCGTTTTTTCCGATGCGACATCGTTCAAAACAAAACGACACGATTTCTTCAAGAAGCTTCGCAACCAGGCAGATCACATCCTGAAAGTCGAATGCGGCCCCGCAAGCTCCCTCTCCTTTACCCGCGAGAAAAATACACCGCTCCTATCAGCTTGAACGGAAAGTGCGAGGTGCAGTATGGGCAGGACCGTCCCTACATTTGTTCAATTGATTCAACAGGCTGCGGAGCGCTGGAAAAAATTCCGGCGCGCTCTACGGCGCGAAGACCACGAGCATTTCGACCGCCTCTTTGTCCGCGTACGGTACTACACGCACGCCGCCACTTACCAGTGTCACGACAACCCGATGGAGGCCATTCTTCTTTCCATCGCCCTCGACCAGGAGAAGCGGCTCAACGCCGTGGAGAAAGTTCTGCAGAACGCGGGGGTGCTTTGTGAAGTTGCGGCAAGGATGGATTCTCGACCTCTACCCGAGCCAGCACGGAATGACGCTGTGGCTGATCGACCGGAACCAGTCGCACTACCGTTTGACCGATAGCTTCGCGCCGGCATTTTACGTTTCGGGAGATCACGAGAAGCTTGTCCAGTTGCAGGACGCCGCTCGAATCCAAACCACGGAACTGCGTACGCGCTTCACGGAACGCACGGATTTGTGGCTCAATGCGCCACGCACCGTCCTGGAAGTTTCCGTTCTTTGTCCCACCGATTTTATGGGCTGGGGACGCTGGGTCCACAAGCGCGACTCGCGCTTGCAGCTCTACAACAGCGACCTCATGGTGGCGTCGCTTTACTGCTGGGAGAAACGAATCTTCCCGCTGGCGTACGTCGAAGTCGAAACCGACGACGAGGGAAAAATCCAATCCATCGCGTGCCGCGATGATGAATGGACACTCGACTATGAAATGCCGCCGCTCAAGATCATGCAGATTCGGCTCGCCGGACTATCGCGCATCGATCCCACGCACGGCCGCGGCGCGGCGCTTGAGATCGAAGTGGATGGGACGTGCTGGGAACTCGACGAGGCGGGCGAACCTCCGGCGCTCGGTTTTGCGCGGCTGGTCAAAAGGGAAGACCCCGACGTGATCCTTTCCGAATGGGGCGATTCCACCATTCTCCCCCTGCTTCGCCAGCAGGCGGAACGCTTGAAGTTTTCGCTGCCCTTGAACCGCGATGAGTCGGCATCTGTCCAACAGTCGAAGGGACGCAGTTACACGAGCTACGGAAGAATTTTGTTCAAGGCGAGTGCGACAACTCTTTTTGGCCGAATCCATGTGGACAAGCAGAATTCGTTCATTTCAGAGAAGTGCGATTTTGCCGGGCTGTGGGAACTCGCCCGCATCACAAAACTGCCGATTCAATATGCGGCCCGCACAACGACGGGTACCGGCATTTCCTACATGCAAATGGAACTCGCCCACCGCGACGGTGTCCTCATCCCCGAACAGAAAGCGGAGCCCGAAGATCCCAAGCATCCCGATGAACTTCTGTGCGCGGACCGCGGCGGACTCGTCTTTGTGCCGAAACTCGGCTTCACGGCGAACGTTGCGGAACTCGACTTCGTGAGTCAGTTCCCCAGCATCATGGCGCGATTCAACATCTCGCCCGAAACTGTCAACTGCCCCTGCTGCCCCGATGCTCCTCGCATTCCCGAACTCGGCTATCGCATCTGCGAAAAAAGACGTGGCATTACTAGCCGTGTCGTCGAACGCTTGATTGCCAAGCGTGGCGAACTCAAGAATTTGCAGAAGACTTCTCCGCCCGAAGCCGCGCTGCGATTCAAACTGCAACGCGATTCCATGAAATGGCTTCTCGTCTGCTGCTTTGGTTACACGGGTTACAAGAACGCTCGTTTTGGAAAAATCGAAGCCCACGAAGCCATCAATGCTGTCGCACGCGAAACGCTTCTTGTCGCGAAAGAGATTGCGGAAAACGATGGGTTTCAACTCATCCATGCTTTGGTGGACTCGCTGTACGTTTGGAAGGAAGGAGCAACACGAGAAGACTTCGAGCGTTTAGCTAACGAAATCGAAACAAAAACGCGGCTCCCTCTCGCGATTGAGTCCGTATATCGTTATGTTGTTTTTCTTCCCTCGAAGCAATATGCAGACGTGCCCGTACCGAATCGATTCTTTGCCGTTGGCGAAGACGGCGAATTAAAAGTTCGCGGCCTGGAATGCCGGCGCCATGACACGGTACCGCTGCTGAAACGGATGCAACACGAAGTATTGGCGATCCTCGCGGAAGCACACGATTTTGAATCCTACATTCACAAGATTGAGGCCGCACGGATGGTTCTCGCGGATTACCAGGAGCGTCTTTCGAGCGGAGATGTGGACATCCGGGAACTTATCGTCAGCAAACGCATTACGAAAGAGCCGCGCGATTACCAGAAAGCCGGTGTCACTGCGATTGCCGCGCAGCAACTCTTCGGCAGCGGCGTAAAGCTGCGACCCGGACAAACCGTGGAATACATCATCACTAACAGCGAGTGCTCCGTGCCGAATGAGCGCGTTCGAGCCTTTGCGCTATGGGAAGGATGGTTCGGATACGACCGAAAGAAATATGGGGCGATGCTGCGGGAAGCGTTTGAACCATTTATCCTGTGCCTGCCAAAGACGGCGGAAGAGAATCTCTTGACTGATTCGCTTACGGAAGACGAAGTGAAACGGTTCCCCCTTTTTGCTGCTTTGACAATACCCCGCTCCTGAATCCACGACGCCAGGTGCAACCTTAGAGGAGTATCCGGCCTCAAAAAGATTGTGCTTTTCATGGTGCTATATGTATAGTATGATGTTCATAGTGTGAGCTGGCTCTAGGCGAATGGTTCGGGAACGAAGGTGGGTATCAGGCCAGGAAAGGGAATGACACATGAACCGCAATTTACCGCGAGTGGCATATCGACCGCGCGAAGCCGCTGAAGTGACTGGCCTTTCTCTTCGGTTCCTCTACTATGCGATTCAGCATAAAGACCTGCCCACAGTCCGAGTGGGCCGTTGCCGGCTGATAACCGAGAAGGCGTTGCGTGAATGGCTGGAGCGAAAGACTGAAGCAACCGTTGAAACCCATGACTGAACGGCCTAATTGTGTATCCGTGCACCCCACCTATATAGAAGTGGCCTCATCTCATATCGCGACTGCTCTCGGAGTTCGTTAATCGGGATTTCTCTCGAACTTGTCGTTTCGGCTGCTTGCCCTTGCCCCCATCAAATCTGCCCATGATAGATCCTCACGGTCGTCTGCCTCCAAAATCTCCATAGGCTCTCGCTCTCTTGGACGAGTTATTTCGGAGCACCAAGCTCACGTAGCATCAGCACAACGGTCGCACTGCCTGAGAACGGCCCGGATGTCGGCGGTCCGAGCGTACCCGGAGATTTGGCAAATTTTTGGCAAAACGGCTTTTGATGATGAATCCCCGTAGACGGGGAAAGTGTGAATCGCCGCGTATTTACTGGTGATTTGAATGGTGGGCCTGGGTGGACTTGAACCACCGACCTCGCCCTTAATCAGGGTAGCGTGGTTAGGTTTTACAACTTACAAGACCGCGGGGACTGCCACACTACGGGGAAGTCGTACAAGGCATCGCATTCTGTGGGTTGGGTTGTGAGTTGGAAAAGGTCCCCAAACTCTGAGTAGCCTCCACTGAGGTAAGGGCCTCCCCCCTCGCCCGGATACGTCCGTTCCAGCACCAGAAAAGACAAACGCTTTTCAGCCCCGCTGTTTCTTCTTATCCTGATCCTTCGAACTGCCCTTACCATTGGGTGGCTGGACTGCGGGAGTTTCGTGGGTTTCGTATGCTGGTCCCCACGTTTGGACCGGCATAGGAGACGTAACGTCCGTAGGAAAGGCTCGCTTGGGATCGATAGGCTTTTGGTCACTCATCGCTTTTTCCTTGCCTTTTTAGTGGCAGGTCGTACCTTCTCCCAGGCTTGAGACACTGCCACCTGACTATAGTGAATCACCAAATTGGGATTGCGGCAAGATAGAATCTTGCCTCTTGTGATGTGCGCTGATGCTTTTCGGCTGGACTCAACGATGGCGCTAACATACTGAAAATCCACGGGTTCTATTGAGGGCTTGGATTTTTGAATAAGCTCATCAACGTTGGTTTGAATATGTCCGCCGCTCGACATTGGCATTGGCACGAGCAACTGGGGGACCGGACTCAGGAGCTTTTTTGCTTCTTTGCTGTTTAGGAGTTCGAACAATGGATGAAATGGAACAGTCTCCTTTAGGTCCTGCTCGATGTCTAGCCAAACCCGCCACATCAACCTTTCCAACGTCAGATCGCGTCTTTCGTTCACCGGAAGGCCAATGTCCAAAGCTTCGGTGCGGTTCACTGGATAGGCGTGGGACTGGAATTTTCTGCTCATGTTTTGAACTATCGACCTTAGCTTAAGACGGGTGTCATCATCCTTCATGTGCAAGGCTAAAAGCCTCTCGCCAAGGTCAATGGCTAGCTTGGAACTGCGGGCCGTGAATCCAATCCCAATACTCCCGACCTCTTTACAAGTTCCCTCGAATAGGGCGCGCACATGCTCTTGGTCGGTTATCTTGAGGTTTTCGCGCACAAAATCAAGGAAGGCACTAATATCCTCCGTCGAAAACCGTCGCGGGCCACTTTCTCCAAAGCTAGTGATCTGCATGTCCACGGGACCTAAGTGCCCATTGGGATGCATGATGATCTCGTTAGCACCGAGAGCTATGAGCGTGGCGGCGCTGTAGGCGCTCTGCGGAATGAGAACTGCAAGTTCCCCGTCTTTCCCCATCCGCTGGCGTATCAAAGACACGATCCGCCATGCGACCATCGGATCGCCGCCAAAACTTACAACCATGAAATCCAAGGCACGCGATCTGGCAGGAATTCTGTCTAACTGGTCAATAATGCACGGAAGTGCGTCCGTGGCCATCATTGCCCAAGCCCCTTCGCGCTTACTGGTGACAAATACGATCAGCGGGCGTTTTCGGTGGTTTTCGATTTTCTTGTAGAGGGCGATTCTCTTTTCCCAGCTCATTTCTTATGCGAGCGTGCTTCAGCCGCACGCTTCACAACCTCACTCCGCTTCTTCGCCGTCATTGTCTCCGGGCGACGCTTGCCACCAACTTTTCCGCCCCCAATTCCGCCATTACCTGGGAAATTTGGTCTTGTGTGGGTGAGTGTATAACATCTTCTTGTTTACCTGTCGATATTTGCCCAATAGATACTGACTGATTTATTTCTACATGTTTAACGAGTTTGGCATGCTCCTAGCATGCTGACCGTCGGTGAGCAAATGATAACGACAACCGATGTTCAGACTATTTAGAGTGCCAAACTTATGCGTAGCGCCTGGTCGACCTCACGCATTGTTTTGTCGCTGAGCTTCCCCAGGACTTGTGAGAACCGGCTCTCATCGACGGTTCTGATCTGCTCACATAACACAACACTATCTTTGACGAGACCACCCTCGCCCTTATCCACGCGTACGTTCACGGGGTAAAGCTTCGCACGATGTTCTGCGCCCTCAATCGCAGCCACGATCGTAAGGTGCGAATTCGCGTTCCCGATGTCATTCTGGACAACCACGCATGGGCGCGACTTGCGGATCTCGTGACCGACGGTCGGGTCCAAATTCACAACGACCACCATCCCGCGGACGCATTTGCCTGGCATCAGATGTTTTCCGAATCTACGTAGCCAAACTCCCCGCAGATCTCCCGATTCCGAGTGTCGTTAGCTCGGTAGCCCTCTGCCAACGTCCGGTCGAGTTCCTGGCGGGCCGAATCTTCCAAGTACTGCTCAACTGCGGAACGAATCAGCTTGCTTCGATCCGTCGACAGAACAGACGCTCTCTGTTCGGCTTTTTCCAGTAGGTCTTTCGGAAATTCTACAATGACCTTCCTTGTGCCAGTAGCAGCCATCTTCCCCCTCTTAAGAGACTCCATCCCAGGCCCCCCCTGGGTTTTTCGCTGTACCTTCATATATCTACCCCCTCCACGGTGTCAACTATAGTCTTAAGCTATGCCCTACTACTCGTATATACGGCACGTATCCTACCAATATGTATGGATAACACGTATTTCCATATAAGGTCTTATATGTCATGTCCTTACAGTTCTTCCAAATCGTCAATGGACTCATATCCCCCTCTACTCTCCTAACCCTGACGGGGAGAAATTCTCTCAAACCCGTACCTCAGCTTCCTTAGAGCGACGACTTTCCGACCGAATGGAGACAGCAGGCGGAGTGGCTACAAGGAGGAATATTCTATAACACGTTGATAGGACTATATTTACATCGCCAATAGCCGTCCTACAGTGTCTTGGATGAAGCGTACGGCTGCGAGGTTGCAATAATTTAATTGCGAATATACAACCATATCTAAATATATTGCATCGTATATTCGTAGTAGCATATACTATTAGTACCACGCACGGCAGAACGGCGCGAGCCGTTGGCACCGTGGCAGTGGGCAATCACGTCAAAGGGAGCGTGTCATATGAGCGTAACCGTAGAAAAGAAATTCGCCGTGGCTGTAGTCTACAACGGCATCACCAAGCCGTTTGAGGTCGATCCGGAAGAGCAAGTCAGGGCATTGCTTCAGCAGGCCATCGCGGCATTCGGAGTAACGCAGCAGCCACACTTGCTGGGCCTGTTCCGTACCAACGGAAGCGAAGTCCCGGACAACGAATCCGTGGAGCGCGTCGGGCTAAAGCCTGGTGAAGTTCTACTGCTGCGGCCAAGCGCGGTTAGAGGAGGACAGGGTTGATTCATTTGGGTAAAGGCATTCTGGGTGACACGTTTCGGACGCTCCGCAGCTGCGGCCGTGGTGAGTGTGAGTGCGTGGTGTTCTGGACGGGGCCACCTAACGAGGATGTCGCAGATGGTGTGGAGCATCCACTTCACAAGCGGTCGCCTTTTGGCTACGAAGTGGACAGCAATTGGCTTACACACTTCTGGATACGCCTAGCTACCTTGGGCCGTAGTGTGAAGGCGCAGGTACACACGCATCCAGGGGAAGCCTTTCACTCGGGTGTTGATGATAAGTGGCCGATCGTTTCGCAAGCTGGATTCTTGTCGGTTGTGATCCCAGACTTTGCCTTGGGGCCTTCGTCACTGGACACGGCGTGGATTGGTCGCCTGCGACCCGACGGTACCTGGGTGCAGCTGTCATCTGCTCTTGAAGCTGTTCTGCTATGAATGCCATCGAGCAGCTAGATCGCACGATCTTGCTGTGCCGTGATTATGTTTACGATGGTCTGAGCAATCGCGAAATTTGCCAAAGTTTGCAATCGGTGCGCGTTTTGTGCATATCGGATTTGCCGAACCTATCATCGATCAGTGGGCAAACGGCACTCGTCACCTTGGTTGCTCTATTGAACCGGATGGGCATGCAGGTTGAGCTTTCTGTTCCAGAAATTGATCTGCTGTTGCCCCAGCCTCCTCTCTCCGGCTCTTTGCTCCGGAAAGCGTTAGTCGGATCCAGCGAACGGTTTATCACCGGCGCCACGGTCAACGTTGGTTCTGCCAAGAATCCGGACCTGATTTTCGTGCTTGGCGATACAAAGACGATCAGCGGGCATGAGCTGTCCTGGCGGCTGAGCGGTAGTGAGTGGGAGGGAGCTCTGGCAATGAAGGGGAGCGCGGAGACACACGCCTGGACTGCCGACTTTCCTGTCGGCTCGATGGTGAGTGCTGCGCTCGCCGCGAATGAGGCGTTCAAGTTCGTCATGCGCCACTTACCTCTCCGTGACCAGGCCGACCACATTTTTTTCGAAGCGTCGTCATGTAGCTGGGACTTCGGTTCCGTCCCCATTCCTTCGGTGGATCTTGATCTTGGGGAAGTCGATATAATTAGCGCCGGCGCAATTTCCCAGGCTGTCTTATATGCTCTGTTGCGCTTCCCGAACATTCACCTGCGAGGACGCATTTTTGACGATGACGTGACCGGTCCATCAAACCTGAACCGGAACATGCTTACACTCGTCACCGACGTTGAACTGAGGAAAGTACTGGTTGCAGAGCGGCGCTGCAGTTCCAAGCTGCGACTTGAACCTGTTGCGAATCGCTTCAAGAGTCGCGGCCTTGACGTTCTCAGACTGGCCCCGCGTGTTCTTGTCGGTGTCGACGATATACCGAGCAGGTGGGAAATACAGAGATCCGCTTCGGGCTGGGTGGCGGTAAGCGGTACAAGCCACTTCAGTGTTTCATCCTCGGCCCACCGTCCCAACGAACCTTGTTGCGGGTGTCTCCATCCTGTCGATGACTCTGCTGGACCAAATCCAATCCCAACCATCTCATTTGTTTCGTTTTGGGCCGGACTAGCGATGTCCGTCCGGTTGCTCCGGGAAGCGCTCGGTAGTCCATATCCCTTGGAACAGCAACATCTCTGGCTCACTCCACTCAGGATGGACCAGCCCCACGCCGCGATGTGGCTACCAATTGCGCCGCGGAAAGACTGCCCTGTGAATTGCCCTGCCTCGCAAAATTTAGCTTAACCGCCGGGAAGTCCACTCTGTCGGAAGGCGTTCCCGCAATGAAGTGGCTGCCGTCGAACAGGTCACCAAATACTTCAACAAGATCACAGAAGAATTGGTAGATCCGACCGATCTGGGGAAATCGGCTGACGCAGTTCGCGCAAGCGCTGAGTAAAGGGTATCTCGCTTATCGTTGGAAACTGTCTGAAACCGCGGTCTCAGACCGCTGGTGTCCAGATATTCGTGGATGATCGGCGAGCGGCGATGGTGGGTGTTCGCAATCGGGGAGACGCTAGGGCCGTCTTTTTTCTTTGTCGAGGACCGGATTAGCCGGCAGGAGGGTTTGAAAAGCCCTTGAAGTGTTGGCATCCGTTTGCCCGGCAAGCTGACAAACGGTTGACAAATCGGTTTTTCGGAGGAGATCCCCGGAAAGGAGAAGACTGAGAATAGGCGCGTATTTACTGGTCGAAGTTGGCGGGAGCGACGGGCTCGAACCCTCGACCTCCTGCGTGACCGGCAGGCGTTCTAATCAACTGAACTACTCCCACAAAACTGACTAAAAATGATTTCCCGCTCCTTCCCCAGCCTTGCAGTGTCTTGCACTGCCTTGCACGTCCTTCGACATGACAAGCCAGCAATCTCGACAATGCCTATCCGACTTTGGACGTTTCATGCGGGTCGCGCAACGGAACGCCCCGGATTACGGGATCTATGGCCCACTCGACTTTTGGCAAATTTTTGGCAAAACGGTTTTTTGATGACAAGTCCCCTGGAAGGGGAAAGTGAGAATCGCCGCGTATTTACTGGTGATTTGAATGGTGGGCCTGGGTGGACTTG
>Ga0137394_10000340_pt1 | contig 32424 bp, 26 predicted proteins | sample czobulk116metaG_FD_108278 | JGI IMG/M metagenome (GOLD analysis project Ga0137394, IMG submission 108278) | Vadose zone soil microbial communities from Angelo Coast Range Reserve, California, USA - czobulk1.16 metaG | ecosystem: Environmental > Terrestrial > Soil > Vadose zone | place: USA... | reverse complement strand
ACGGCCGTCATCTGCGGGAAGCAGTCTGCTTCCCGGACTTGACGGCCGTCATCTGCGGGAAGCAGTCTGCTTCCCGGACTTGACGGCCGTCATCTGCGGGAAGCAGTCTGCTTCCCGGACTTGCCGGCCGTCATCTGCGGGAAGCAGTCTGCTTCCCGGACTTGCCGGCCGTCATCTGCCGGAAGCAGTCTGCTTCCCGGACTTGACGGCCGTCATCTGCCGGAAGCACTCTGCCTCCCAGACTTGCCGGCCGGTACGGGACTGCAACTCTGTATGTGTTGCGGCCCGTAACACTTGGTCTTCTATATCCAGGTCTGATCATTCTTCAATGTCTTGTGGTGAGGCAAGCCGCGGCGAACTACGGAATTCGCCTTGTGACTACGGTTCTCGCCATAAAAACCGCAGATCCGGCAAACGAATCATTTCCCGGGAAAACGGCTACCTCCTGCCCGTCACGGGTAAAGTTTGGGCAAAGTGGACCCTGGCCTCTCCGATGTCCAAAATTGTTTCAAGTTGTTAGAATCAAACTGCGGCCCCGTAGCTCAGAAGGATAGAGCAGCGGTTTCCTAAACCGAAGGTCGGCGGTTCGATTCCGTCCGGGGCTATTTCGCTATCTCAATGGATCGTAACGGGCAGAGTGGACGGATCGGGCAGGGGAGCGGCAGAATTCACTGGCCGATTACTGGCCAATAAGGTTTCCAGCTTTTCCATCGCGGCTTTCGCATCGTCGCTCACCGTCTTGATGTAACACGTCTGCGTGGTGGTAACGTTGGCGTGCCGCAGGATCGCCTGAATGGTTTTGTCTGGGACGCCGAGCCGATACAGGTTCGTCGCCAACCCGCGTCGGAAAGCGTGCCAACCGCGCCACTCGGGCAGCGAGGGGTCGCGCTCAAAATCATGATCCGCTTTATCGTGCTCCGCCTTACTTTCCTGGCAGGCGGCGCAGCGATTGAGGGCCGGCAAAATCGTGCGGTTGAGCAGGTTGTTGAGGTCCATTGGCTTTCCGGCATCGTTGCGAAAAATCGGTCCGGATTTGGGCTCTCCCACCCGCACATGATGAGACTCCAGCCGTTTGGCAAGCTCTCTTATTACCGGGATCGGCGCCTTACTCCGGGCGCCGCGGCCACGGAAAGCTCCTTCCCTGATGATGTTCTCCGCCCCGCCAGGGTGCATGAAAACCACCTCGCCCATTTCCGAAGCCCTGGCCCAGAACACGTCGTACTTCGGCAGCGACGGATCTTCACCATTGATGTGGCCTCCCATGGTGACGCCCCGCATCCCGAGCCGCTTGACGCCGTCTTCCAGAATCTGCGCGGCCAGCTCGGGGAATTGCAGTGGCACCGACGCCATCGCCACGAAGCGATCGGGGTGCATGCTGACCCACTTCGCGAGTTCCTCGTTCTGTGCGGTACAGATGGCGCGCGCGAGCCCCTGGTCTTTCGCCTCGTACCACCAGAACCCGTTGATGCTGAGCGCCTAGACATCGACGCCCTGTTTGTCCATGAGCGGTATGCGCTCTTCGAGCTCCGTCTCGCCGCCAGCCTGGTTCTCGAATGGCGTGCCTTTGACGACTGCGCCGAGCGGCATCTCGCAGTGCGCGTGGATATCGAGCACGCGCACGCGGCGGCCCCCAATCATGACTTGGCGGCGCGCGGGAGGAGCCTGAGCGCCGACGATTCCGTGCCCGAATACAAAAGTGCCCGCGGCAGCGCTGGCGATAGTGTTGAAGAAGTCCCTGCGGTTATGCATGTTCGTTCTCCAGTTTCATGTCCGCATGAATTTGGTTCGAGGTATACTTGCCGCAATTCCTAAAGTCAAAGAGTATTGCTGTTACCGAAAGAAGAGGGCATGCATGAGATCGAAAGCTGCTTTGTTCTTGGTGTTGTTCATGATTTCGGCCCTGCTATTCGGCCAGCGGGGCCCGCAGACGCCGCCGCCCACCAATCTGGTTGCGCCGAATATTCCCGGTGTGGTCGCGGGTGGAACGCCAATCCAGTTGGTCAGGTCTGGGTTTGATCGCGCGGAGGGTCCAGTCGCCATGTCTGACGGCGGCATCCTCTTTACGGGAAGGAATAGCATCACCAGAATCGACCCCGCGGGGAACGCGTCCACGTTTGTGGAGAACTCGAACGGTGCAAATGGTCTCGGTTTCGACTCGAAAGGCCGTTTGATTTCGGTCCAAAGAGGGGCTGGCGGTCTGAAGGTCGGCGTGCTGTATCCCCCGGAAAGCAGAACTGTGCTCGTTGATAGCTACGAAGGCAAATCCTTCGGACAGCTCAACGATATCGTGGTCAGCACGAAAGGCGCCGCGTATTTCACGGACACCTCGGGAGACATTAAAGGCATCTACTACCTCCCTCCAGGCGGGAAGGTGATGAGGGTGGACAGCAGCATCTCGAGCCCGAACGGCATTCAACTGAGCCCGGATGAAAAGATTCTCTACGCCAATGACAAGGACGGCGAGTATCTGCTCGCGTTCGATGTACGGCCGGACGGGACGCTGGCCAATCGCCGCAACTTCGGCAAATACCAAAGCGTGAGAATACCGGACTCCAGGGATCGCTTGCTTGCCGAGGATAACGGGGCTGATGGCCTTGCGGTCGACAGCGAGGGTCGCGTTTACGCTGCGACGAACCTGGGAGCGGAAGTCTTCAGTCCCGAGGGCAAACACCTGGGCGCGATTCCGATCATCTGGGGTGGCGAAACTTTCAATTTAAGGAAGCCGGCGAACCTGGCGTTTTCCGGTCCCGATAAAAAGACACTGTACGCTGTCGGCGCCGGAACGGTCTTCAAGGTCCAGATGCTGGCCCAAGGATTCAAGGGCAGGGCGAAGTAACCTCAGCGCACCACAATCTGAGAACGCGCGATGAACCTCAAGAAGTCGGTCACCGGATAGAAGGTAATTAAACTCGCACCAGATAGACCAGAATTCTGGTTACTCCTCGGACTGCGCAGGCCTCTTCAACAAGTCGGGGGATGGTCTTCACCCAGCGACTGTCTTGTCTTCGATGTGGTCGCTTGGCGGGGATCTAGGGGTTCAATTATGTTTTCCGCACCCGGACAACTTCCAGTTGTATATGCGGCCACAGGCGGCGCCGATCCAAACGCTAACTACGGGGGAGTGGAGAACGGGCGCAACGTTTGGGATAAGGTATTAATCCTCCTCAACTCTGACACTTGGTTGTATAGAACAGACGCAGCCCGCGCTCAGATTTTGCTTCATGAACTCGGTCACGTTTTCAACTTTCTTGCGGGAGCGGGTGGGTCAGATTTTGTGGATGAGCTTAATCCCGACGGTACCGTCGATAACACAAAGGAAGAGTTTAATCACGATCTGGAGAAAAAATGTATACCGTAAGTACGATCGTCAGAAATCTTGCATTGGTTTCTTCACTGTTGGCAGCGGCGTTTGTAGGGAGGGCCAACGCTCAAGAAATGCAAACGTTAACTGTATGCGAGGTAATGGAAAAGCTCGATGCCCTTTCAGGAAAACTCGTTGCAGTCCGTGGAGAATACTATTTCGGTCGAGAAGTGGCCGCCGTTGGCGACCGAAGTTGCAAGATAACATTTGAAGTCCAAGGCCGCAAATGGCCTAACGCGATATGGTTGGGCGACTCACCTTCTCCATCTCCATCTCCATCTCCATCCGCAGCCGACACATTGGTCGGCACGATAGATTCTCGCGAACGCCAAATTCTTGGCCGGTCTGGCGAAATTATTGATGGATTTATATAACCCAAGAGAACGACCGGCGACTCCGCCCTATCAAGTCTCGGCTACTTCCATAGGAGTGCTGAGGACACGTACCTCTCAGTTTTGGGCCGAGCGTGGTCCTCTCGGCTTCGGACATTTGGGGGCTTATCCGGCCGAACTCGGCGTCATGGGTGTTAAAGACATTGCGATCTCAAACGTGTCCCTGGCGAATTACGAAATTGGCCTGAATTCCGTGGGTTTGTTGAGGTTCTGATACCATGATGGATGCCGATGTCGTCATGCTTTTCGTTCATCTGGCAGAAGCATTGTCGAGGCTTATACCAAACGCCAATAGCCGCGTGATTTTTGTAATTCGCCATGGACACGCTACGGATAGCCACGATGTCCCGCTTCCCAAGCTGGACGTCGCGGGTTTACCCGGAGCTCTCACGCCCAAATTGCTTTACATAGAACAGACCGTTTTGATACAAAACGGTGTCGATTGGAGGACAATAACGATATTCCGGATCTTGCCCCTCCATTGGATTTCATTGGCGCTAATGAGGCAACAACTTCCGCCTTGCAATGGAGGTTGGTCTTGGCAAAGTCAAGAGCGCTCTTAAGCTGGGCGGCAATCCTTTCATCGCCCTCTACCTTAAACATAGGAGTTTCCGTGAAGAGATTTTTCTCACTCATGGGCATTTCCCTGCTATACCCGCTTTTAGCGGCGGGGGGCCAAATTTTGCCTGCGAACAGCGCCGGCGTAACCTTGGGATATTGGCATACGATCGTGCGCGACGTGGATGTCACAAAGAAATTTTGGAGCATGATGGGCGGGACACCATTAAAGATCGACGGCGTTGAAGTGATCAAGATGCCGGGGGTTCTGATCTTTATGACGCAGGGCGAGCCTGCAGGAGGAAATGACGGCAACAAGGGCACTGCCATCGATCACCCCGGCTTTACGCTGCGGAACGGCGAGGAGTTGCTCAATAAGCTCAAGGCGGCCGGATATAAGGTGGAACCCATTGGGAACCCGATCTACGGGCCGGAATCCGGTTATGTAACAACTCCAGACGGCTTGCGTATCGAGATGCAGGGACTTGAGGCCAGTCGAGCGAAGCGGCCGGCTCTCTCGTTCACGGGCAAGAACCTGGATGTGCCGGTCGCGACCGATCATCTCCATTATTTTGTGCCTGTCTCCGCAGCGTCGGAAGCGCAGGCATGGTATGGGAAACTATTCGGAGCAAATCTTCTTCAAGAAGAAAATCGCGACCGATCGCTTGCCGGTGACTTGCCCGGTATCCGGCTTCGATTTGCGGCGTCCCGGAATGCGACCGCTCTCTTACCCACCAAAGGTCGGGCCATGGACCGGATCGGTTTCGAAGTTAAAAACCTCGAAGCGTTTTGTAAAAGGCTGGAAGCGAGCGGTGTCAAACTCGACCAACCTTACAGTAAGACCCGACATAAGAATTACGCCAGCGCGGAATTGACCGATCCATGGGGGGTAAGCATTGAATTGACGGAAGGTTTAAGCCGCTTCTAGCCCATGATTTCTCGAAGGCTGGCGGAAAACACTCACATCTGCAAACCATCCACTGATTGAGTTTATTAGACGAATGACGGGTGGCGTGTCACACACGTAACGGGGGAAGGCATGACCTTGAGTCGAAGGATTTCGAAATTAGGGTTGCTGCTAGGCGCGCCTATGATCCTCAGTTCTTCGCTGAGCTTCGGTCAGGCAACGGGCAGCATTCTGGGATCGGTAACAGACGCATCCTCGGCCCGAATGCCTGGAGTTACGGTAACAGCCGTCAATCCGGCCTCCGGAGCACAACGCACCGCGGTTACAAATGAAACGGGCGCCTACAACTTCAGTTCATTATTGCCCGGAGATTACGAAGTCACTGCTGAGATGGCCGGTTTCAGGACGGTGCTCAAACGCGCCACCGTGAACGTGGGCCGCTCCGTCACGGTAGATCTCGCGATGGAGGTCGGCGAAGTAGCCCAAGCCATAGACGTGGTGGGTGAGGCCTCTGCCATCAACCTTGAAAACAGCAGGGTGGACGCCATTGTCAACCAGGATCAGATAAACGATCTTCCGTTGAACGGTCGCAGCGCGTTCGAAATGGCCAAGCTGGTGCCTGGGGTCTACGTGCGCCAAAGAGCGCAAGGCAATAGCGATAACCAGCTTTATATCGGGGGTCACGGCCCTGGTGACACGCGGTACAGCGTGGACGGCATTGCCACCCCCGATTTCTTCCGCGGCGGATTGGGCCTGAACTTGTCGCAGGACGCGGTGCAGGAATTTCAGGTCAGCCTGAGCAACAACGATCCCTCCATTGGTATCAGCTCCGGCGGCGCGATCAACCTTGTGAGTCGCGCGGGAACCAACGCCTTCCACGGGACCTTCTCATCTTTCTTCCGGGAAGGCGTGTTTGGCGCGTTCCCGGGGCTGTCGCATCCCACGCCGAAGCCGAATCCGAATAATGATCCGGCCATCGCGGAATTCAACGATGTGCAAGCGAATCCCCCGCTGTATCGTCGGCAGTACGCCGTAACCCTGAGCGGACCGCTGAAGAAAGACAAACTATTCTGGCTCGCTTCGTTTGATGTTCAACGCGGAGTGACAGCGGCCGTTTTCGACACCAACAACAATGAATTGACGGCATTCAACCGTATCGCCAGTTATCCCCGCGACAGGTTCATGCAGAATTACCGGATGGACTGGCACGCCACCAACAATCATAGCTTCTTTGCGCGTCTCTCACGCGACTCGTTCTACACCAGGACGCCGGGCCTTTCCACCATGATTTCTGCATACGGTTCGAATGACGTATACCGGAACCAGGCGACGCAGAGCGAGGTGTTGGCGTGGACGGCCGTGTGGTCGCCGACACTGGTCAGTGATTTCCGGTTCGGTTTATCGAAGATCCCCGATGTCGGCTATGGCGTGAAGGAATCCGAGGAAGAGGCAAAACTTTACGTGCCTTCACTGCCTCGCATGGGGCAAGTGGTTGTTTCGGGTGTGAACCTGCAATTCGGCAGCGAACAGGGACAGCCCAGAAACATTTCGGGAACCCAGCCTCAGTTGGTTTCTAATTTCACCTACTTGCACGGAAGAAATACCTGGAAATTCGGCGCCAACTACAGTCCGGTTTATTTCTGGATGCGGCAGGACTTCGATAACCCGTTCAGCGGCACGGTGTTCAATCCGACCCAGGCTCGACAGGCGGGCATTCCCATTCCCGCGACCTTCACGACCATCGGGGATCTGTTGCAGCTTCCGCTTGCCGATATCCGTGTTGCTGTTCAGAGCCCCAGATTCAAGCATTTCCCGGAAGTGTTCGCCAAAGGACAAGATTTAACGTGGAACCAACAGCTCTACGCCTATGTAGGGGACACCTTGAAGGCTACACCGCGCTTGACGATGAATTTCTCGTTGTCCTACATGTATGATCCGCTGGCGACTCCCAACTGGGACTTGCCAAGACCGAGTTCGATGGCTCCTCTCCTGGCCAACGGCAATGTGAAACCGAAGGGAATCAAGAAGGACCAGTTTGCGCCCACGTTTGGGTTCGCATGGGATCCCAAAGGCACGGGCAAGACGGTCATCCGCGGCGGCTATGGACTTTACTGGGCGACCGGCAATGCTGCTGCAGGCCAGCGGGAACGGTCTTTAATCGCTCCGCTCGGGAATGGGTATATCTCGGTTCCCGCTAATTCTCTTACTAATCCAAAAACCGGCCGCGGCTCCCTCTCTTTCGGCTCCGCTACGGCTAATGCCAATGCGGGGATTTTCCGCATGTCGGATTTCCTGAGCTATGTCGCTCAGATCCGGGACCAATTGCAGTCCACGATTTTCAACGGAACCAACCAGGACTTCTCCGTCACGAACTTTGATTTCTTCAAAGGATCGTCGACGGCTATGTATGATCCAAACAACAAGAATCAATATTCGTTGCAGGCGATGGCAGGTGTCCAGCGTCAATTCGGCGCGGATTGGCTGGTGGATGCGACCACGCTTTATAACGTGACGAACCACACACCCATTACCTATGATCTGAACCGGCAGTTCCGCCCCGCGAGCAACGGCGGACCGATTCTGCCTGCGTTCGGCAATATCTCCGTTCTGAAAGCGAACGGCAAAGCGGTTTATAAAGCGCTGTTCGTCTCTATGAGGAAGCGGCTCTCGCACCATTACCAGGCGGGCCTGTCCTACACCTGGTCATCTAACCGAACCACAACCTTTGTTGATTACGACAATTGGAGAAATAATGTCGGGTACGACCCGTTCTCGTTCCGTCACTTGCTGAATGCGCATTTCACAGCGGACCTGCCCTGGGGATTCCAGGTGGCCTTCATCAGCAACTTCCAGAGCAAGCCGCCGCTGAACGTTTTCCTGAACGGAATCGATTTGAATGGTGACGGGACGGCCAACGACGTTCTGCCGGGGCTGACGCCGAACGGCGTCAACGCCAACAATTCGAAGGAAGACACTATCAAGGCAGTCGCCGCTTTCAATACCTCATATGAGGGGAAACGCGATGCGCGGGGTACAGTCATTCGTGAGATCGTCCTGCCGGCTCAGTGGAATACTGGCGACACCAGCATTACGCAGGATATGCGGCTCACCAAGACAATCGATATCAAGGAACATTTCAAAGTCAGTCTGATAGCTGAGGTCTTCAATCTATTCAATATCGCCAACCTGGCCTACGCGGCGTCGGCTGGCAACGTGTACAGTACCGGTTTTGGACAGCCCAATGGCCGTCTGGGCTACCTGTTCGGTTCGGAGGGACCTCGCGCTTTTCAGTTCGCCGCAAGAGTCAACTTCTAATCCGCGAAAGGGATATCTGAATGAAGCCGACTGGACAACCGCCGTACAGGTACAGTGTCGCATTTGCACGGATCGCATTGATATCCATCCTAACTTGCCTTTGCTGCCTTGCAAGTGAGGCTGCCGACGCCATATTGCTGGCGGGCCGGGTGACTTCATCGGCGGGTGCGGCATTGGCGGGCATTCCGGTTAGAGCCCAGAGGGAAAACAGCAACATCATTGTGACGATATTCAGTAACGGGCGCGGTGAACACTCTTTTCCCGCCTGGTCAAATGTTTCGGCCGGAACATATTCCGTCGCGATCGTTCTTCCTGACTACGAACGGGTTCAGCGGGATGCAGTAGTGCTGAATTCAGGCAAGACCGCCCGTGTAAACTTCGTGCTGCAACCCAGGCAGCCGTCACACACGGAGGCGACCGCCTCTGAAATCGCAATGGCGATGCCCGGAACCGAGGAGCAGAAGCACTTGCTGACGCAGTGCAGTCAGTGCCACTCATTGCAGCACGCTTTATCAAAGGCGAGGAACCGAGCAGGGTGGCTTACGATCGTGAAATTGATGGCCGGAGCAGCACGTGGAGCGGAAGACCCGCCTTCATCGAGAAGCTTTCAGCAGAAGCGCTACATAGAACCGATGACCGATTATCTGACCTCGATCAGGGGTCCGGGCTCTTCCGATGATCTTCCATTCAAGCTTCGCCCGCGGCCTACGGATGACGCGTCCACCCGCGCTGTAGTAACGGAATATGCGATTCCCCGCGGCGGAAGCACCCGAGACCTGCAGCTGATCCGAGGCAATCGAGCTTTCGCCTGGCCGCACGATGTGCTTCCCGACCCGAACGGCAAGTATGTCTGGTATATCGATCAGGCCGCTCCGGTGCTGGGGAGAGTTGACATAAAGACGGGAGAAGTGAAGGAATTCGATTACGAATCCGCGCCGCAAGGCGGCTGGGTCCGTCAAACCAGGAATCCCTGGGATGATTACCCTGGCATCGGGGGCCACGACATTGCCTTTGATCCCGAGGGAAATATTTGGGTGAGCAAAGGCGGCGGCGGCGGAAAATCCATGCGCTTCGACGCCAAAACGGAAACGTTCACGTATTTCCCAGGCTCCACCTTCATCGGAGTCGGCCCGACTGGCGCGATATCGTACTTCAAAGGCCGCACGTTATATCGCCTGGACCCAAAGACAGGCGATGTGAAAAATTATGGCGATTCTCCCAACGTGCCCGGATACGACTACGAAGCGGATTCCAAAGATCGCCTGATCTATGGCGGCTGGCGCAGCAGCTTCATCGGAGTATTCGATCCCAGAACTGAGAAGTTCACCGAGTACCCAACACCAACTCCAGGCTCCGGCCCCCGTCGCGGCGATATAGACTCTAAAGACCGTTATTGGACATCACTGTACTGGGCGGGGAGAATCGCTGTCTTTGACCCCAACAACGGCCAGATCAAAGAATTTCCCCTGATTCCAGATGTTAAGCCTTACGGCGCGCCCTACCTCGCTCCTTACCGCGTCTCGGTTGACAACAAACATCAATTGGCGTGGACGACGGACTTCAACAGCAGCCGCCTCTATCGCTTCGATATCAAAACGGAGAAGACGACCGAGTACTACATGCCCCTGCCGTTTGAAGCGCGCGATATTAAAGCGGATAACCATGCGGACAGACAAACAGTATGGTTCCCTGCATACCGTCCGCCGTCGAAGGTTGTGAGAGTGGAAGTCTGGTAAGCCAATCCAAACTGCTGCCTGGGAGGTCCGTTATGGGTTCGGGGAAAACGCTGGTTGCTTCATTGAAATCGTTGGTTTGGGTATTACTCGTGTTGGCGTCGGCAGCGTCGGCCGCCTTTGGACAGGCGACCGGCAGCATAGTGGGTTCGGTCACGGATGCTTCGTCGGCGCGCATACCCGGCGTCACTGTGAAGCTCACCAACACGGCGACAGGTTTGGAGCGCTCTTCCACCACGAATGAAGCGGGAGCGTTTGTATTCAGTTCATTGCTGCCTAGCGATTATGAGGTCACGGCGGAGATAGCCGGGTTCAAAAAGACGGTGAAGCGCGCCACGGTCAACGCCGGACGCGGCGTCACCGTAGACTTCTCCATGGAGGTCGGCGAAGTCGCGCAGACCGTAAGTGTGACTGCCGAAGCGTCGGCAATCAACCTGGTGGACAGCAAAGTTGACGCCATCGTAGATCAAGCCCAGATTTCGAACCTCCCCTTAAACGGGCGCAGTGCGTATGAAATGGCCAAGCTTGTTCCGGGAGTTAAGGTAACAACCGTCTCCAACCGCAATGCGGATAACCAAATCTCGGTTGCCGGCAATAACCCGGGTGCGACGCGTTACACAGTGGACGGCATCAGCGTCACGGAGGTGAAGGGTGGCGGCGGAATTGCCATGAACTTCGCCAATGAGGCGGTGCAGGAGTTTCAGGTCAGCATCAACAATAACGATCCATCTATCGGTATCAGTTCAGGAGGAGCAATCAACATCATCACGCGATCCGGGACGAACACACTTCACGGTAATTTTTTCGGGTTCTTCCGCGATAGCGAATATGCCGCATTCCCGGGCCTTTCCCGGCCGGTCTTAAAACCGAATCCGAACAATGATCCTGCGATTGCGAGTTTCAACGAGACGCAACAAAATCCGCCGCTGTGGCGACGGCAGATCGGGGGCATTCTAAGCGGCCCGATCAAGAAAGAGCGGCTCTTCTGGCTGGCATCCATTGACGTTTCCAAGCAGGTCGCGTCGGCCACGTTTGACACCAACAGTTCGGACCTGGCGGCCTTCAATCGCATTGCAAGTTACCCGCGTAAGAGACTCCTGCAGAATTACCGCCTGGATTGGCGCGCCACGGACAAACACAGCTTCTTCGCGCGGTTCTCACGCGATTCATTAACGACCAGAACGTCGGGGAACTCCAATTCGCCCGCGACCTGGGTCTCTCAGGACGTCTTTAGAGACAACCATACGTATAACGCTGTGGCAGCGTGGACCTCCGTTTGGTCGCCTGCGCTGGTCGGCGATTTGCGCGTCGGGTTGACGCGGTGGAATATCGTTCGCCGCGGCGCTCCCGAGGCGATTCAGGAAGCGCAACAATTCGCTCCCGCCTTGCCGCGCATCGGCTCCACAACTGTCTCCGGCACCAACCTCATTTTTGGAAGCGAACAGAATGTGGGTCAGAACGGTTTGGCCGTCCAACCGCAGGTCGTCAGCAACTTCACCTATATGCGGAGTAAAAACACCTGGAAATTCGGCATCGCATACACTCCGGTTCGTTACTGGGAGGCACAGCCTGCTAATGATCCCTATCGCGCCACGCTTTTCAACCCAACCCAGGCGCGCCAGGCAGGCATACCCGTTCCCGCCAGTTACACCACCCTTGGCGATCTGTTGCAGCTTCCGATATCGTCCGTGATCGTGCCCGTCGGAAAAGTGGTCACATATCCGTTCACTTATAAAGCCCCTGGGCATGACATTCTGTGGAGCCCGCAAGTTTATCTGTATCTGGGCGACAGCTTGAAAGCCACGCCGCGACTGACGATGAACTGGTCTTTGGGCTGGACTTACGATTCGGTCACCGCTCCTAACCGCGATATGCCGCGACCGCAGTCCGTGGCGCGCTTCTTCGATAAGGGTAAGGTGACGCCGCCGGACGATCGGAAGGATCGCTTCTCGCCATCGGTGGGCTTTGCCTGGGATCCTTTCGGCGGAGGGAAAACCGTGTTCAGAGGCGGCTTCGGCGTCTACTACGCGACGGCGGCGTCCGGCGAAAATAACGTGCTCACGGAGCGGGCGCTTCTGGCGCCAGTCGGAAACGGATATGTGTCGATCCCCGGCACAGCCATTACGAACCCTAAAACCGGCACAGGCACTCTGTCATTCGGTTCTGCGGCGGCTAATGCAGCGGACGGGATTTTCCGCCTTTCGGATTTCGTCAACTATGTCACACCCATCCGTTCGCAGTTGGAGCGAACCATCTTCACCGGGACCAATCAGGACTTTTCGGTGACCAATCTCGATTATTTCAAGGGCACCACCAACGCGATTGCCGATCCGGATGCGTATAAGACGTATTCCTTGCAGAGCATGGTTGGCGCGCAGCACCAGTTCGGCAATGACTGGTTGGCCGACGGGACGTTCATCTACAACGTTTCAAACCACACGCCCTACATTCTCGATGCCAATCGGCAGTTTCGCCCGGCAAGTTTAGGCGGACCCGTCCTGCGCGATTGGGGCGCGGTCAACGTGGTGAAAAATTCCGGGAAAGCCAATTATCGGGGTCTTCTGCTCGCCGTGAAGAAACGCATGAGCCCGCGATACCAGCTCAGTGCGGCATACACTCTTTCCAGCTACAAAACGACGGCGGGGACTTTGATCGATTATGACAATATTAAGACCAACTACAGCTATGACGCCGCAAACCGCAGGCACTTGTTGAACGTTACGGCTACGGTGGACCTGCCGTGGGGGTTCCAGCTTGCGTTGCTGAGCGAAGCGCAAAGTAAAGCGCCGTTCAACGTGTTTCTCAATGGGATCGATTTGAACGGAGACGGAACTGCCAATGATCTGGTGCCCGGCATTCCCTTGAACAGCGTGAATATGAGTACCTCGGCGGAGGATATCCGCAAGGCGGCAGCGAATTTTAACCTGACATACGCCGGTAAACGAGATGCTCGTGGAACAGTCATTCAGCCGATCAATTTACCAGCTGGTTTCCGCACCGGCGACACAATCATCACCCAGGATATGCGCATAACCAAACGGATCAGCATCCGGGAAAGATTTCAGGTGAGTTTAATAGCGGAAGCTTTCAACCTCTTCAATATTGCCAATTTGAACTACCTCGCGGCGGCAGGGAACGTTTACACCAGCGGATTCGGTCAGCCGGGCGCTAGATTGGGCAATCAGTTCGGATCCGAAGGCCCGCGGGCGTTTCAGTTTGCCGCACGAACCAGTTTTTAATACGGCCAGGAATGCAATCTGGCCGGGCAATCGGTAGTGGGTCAGTTTCACCGGATCGAAAACGGTTTTGCTGTAGCGGCGGTCATAGACCGCCGCTACAGTGGAAACTATGAATGTGCGACTCATCCGCCCTCAGCGCGGACAGAGGATTTACGTGATGATGAAAGTAAATTCGAAAATTTCCGTGCCGCGTGGCCTGGCAGCTCTTGCAGCCACTCTCGCGCTAGCTGTCGCGTTCTCATGGAGTGTTTGGAGCTATGCAGCGGATACTGTCCTTCTTGCCGGGCGCGTAACTAGTTCGGCTGGAAGCCCGGTCTCGGGGATTCCGATCCGGGCCCATCGGGAAAAGAGTAACGTCACGGTCAGCGTCTACACCAACGCGAAGGGCGAATACTCCTTTCCTGAGTGGTCCGCTTTGGTTCCGGGAGCCTACACCGTCGCCATTCAACTCCCGGATTTCATGCCGCTCACGCGAGATGGGGTTACGCTCTCAGCCGGTAAAACCACCCACCTCGACCTCACATTGCAACCGCGTCAGCCTACGATTAATGACGCCACGGCATCGGAGATCGCCATGGCCATGCCTGGGACGGAAGAGCAAAAGTTTTTGCTGACGCAATGTAGCCAATGTCACTCGTTACAATTTGCCCTGCACACGGCCGGAACACGCGAAGGCTGGCTGCAAGTCGTCCGTCGCATGGCAGGAGCGGGACGCGCCTCTGAAGATCCGCCGTCAACCAGGGCTTTTGATCAGAAGAAGTACATCGAGCCGATGGCGGATTACCTGGCGTCGATTCGCGGCCCCGGCTCCTCGGCGGATATCCCGTTTACGCCTCGGCCGCGGCCGTCCGGTGAAGCCTCGGCCCGGATTGTCGTCACCGAGTACGATGTTCCGAGAGGCGGTCATCACGACCTGATGATCACTCGTGGAGATCGCCGCTTCTCCTGGCCCCACGATGTGTTGATTGATCCCGACGGCGAGTACGTTTGGTACACCGATCACTTCACGAACGTGCTTGGAAGGTTGAACCGAAAGACGGGGGAGATCAGGGAAATCCCGTTCATCGTTACCGGTCGAATGGGGAGGGATAGCGCGGATGATCCAACTCGCCCAGGCGACGGCCGGGCAGGAAATCCGGGAGGAGGGTCACACAAGATCGCGTTTCTGCCGGACGGAAACATCGTTTTCGGCATCAGCGGTGGAACCGTCATTTTCAATCCCAAAACAGAAGAATTCAAAATCTGGCCCTCCGGCAGCGTGATGTTCGGGGTCGATTCCGCTGGGAACGTCTGGTATGTAGGCCGCAGTTTGAACCGACTGAATCCCAGGACCGGGGAAGTGAAGAGTTGGCCCGCCCCGCCGAATGCCGGAGGCTACGATGTAGACGTGGACTCGCAAGGCCGATTCTCCTACAACGGGTGGCGCACAGCGAAGATCGGCATCTTCGATCCCAGAACAGAAAGGTTCGACGAATATCCTTTGCCAACACAAGGTTCAGGGCCCAGGCGCGGGGAGTTCGACGCGAAAGACCGCTACTGGACAGCGCTCTACTGGGCGGGGCGGCTCGCCAGCTTCGATGCCAATACCCGACAAATCCGCGAGTTCCCCCTCCTGCCGGACGTCAAACCGTTCGGCGCGCCGTTCCTTGCTCCTTATTCCGCTTCGGTAGATGAGAAACACCAACTCGTCTGGACCACTGACCTCAACAGCAGCCGTATCTTCCGTTTCGATATGAAGACGGAAACGGCCACGGAGTTCGTGATGCCCGCGCCGTATGAAAGCCGCGATATCAAAGTAGACCGGTACGCCGCTCGGCCGACCGTATGGATACCGGCCTATCGGCCGCCTTCGAAGATAGTGAAATTGGAAGTCTGGTAAGTACTATTTTTTACGATCCGGCCTAGAGCTTTGCCGTTCCAGCCCGCCGATTCTGCCCGGCATTCGATTGATCAAACGATGCTGGACCCGTTCAGAAATTCAGTTTCAATCCGAACTGGATCTGCCGGTTGTTGCCCTGGGTTGAACCGATCACGCCCGCGCCCCCCGTGCGGGTAGTCGCATTGGAGTACACGGTGCGGGCAGGCAGCGTGAAGTTCGCGTGATTGAGCACGTTGAAGACCTCGGCACGGAATTCGAGGGTCGTGCCTTCTCGAAGAACCGTGTTCTTGGCGAGCGTGAAGTTGAACTCCTGGAATCCAGGCGCGATCACGGTGTTGCGTCCCAGGTTCCCGAAGGTTCCCGGTGTTTGCAATACAAAGGCGCAGGGATCGAACCATAGGTCAGGAGTCCCCAGCTTCTGCCCCGCGGCGACACCGGGGCAACCCGCAGTGACTCCGCTTGTCGGGTTATTGCTGAACCCGGGAGCCAGATCGGGGCGGTCGGATTGCAGAGGGTCATTATTTCGCGAGTTGTTGAAACCGGTATTGATATTGAACGGCTGCCCGGAGCTGGCGTTGAAAATGCCGTTGATGAACCAGCCGCCCAAGAAGCCCTTGGCGAGTCCGCTCTTCAGCTTGCTGTCCCATGGGAATTGATACCGCCCGTTAAGCACCAGCGTGTGACGCTGGTCAAACGTGGAGAGGCTCCAATCGCGGCGCAAATTCGTGCGGTCCAGCGTAGTCGGCGCGACGCCGTTTGACTGCGCATTGCCAACCTCGTCGGCATCCGACATCGCCTTGCTCCAGGTATAGTTGATGGTGAAGGTCAACCCGGCGCTCAAACGCTTCTGGAGCGACGTTTGCAGTCCGTTATAGGAAGAGTGAGCATCGGTGTAGAGACCACTGATGTCCTGAAAATTGGGATTCACGACCGGTCCAGTGGCTGGGAACAACAGCCTCCCATCCGGCAAGGTGGAAGGAATCCGGACGTTTTCGGCGACCAAGCGGCCCATCCGGTAGCCTCTGGTTCCGATGTATCCAACGCCCAGCGTCATAGCCGAGGGCAGTTCCTGCTGAATGTCAAAGTTGTAGTGAATCACCGTTGGCTCTTTCAAAAGGTTGTTGAAGCCAAAGCTATAGGTCGACCTGGGAGCGTTGGCGAAGGCTTTGGGATCGATGCGAGGCCACGGCGGAGGAGCGGTAGCCGAACCGATGTTGATGCTGTTCGAAAACAGCGCGCCCTGTGTCGTTCCCGAGCCCATGTACCAGGTCCGGCCGTCGACGAAGTTATAGTAGATTCCGGCGCCCGCGCGAATCGAGGTCTTGCCGCTTCCGGTGGGATCCCAGGCTAATCCCACGCGAGGAGAGAAATTCTTCTTCGAAGAGATAAACGGGGGGCCCGGCGTGATTGCCGTATCCCTCGCGTCAATCAAGTTGCCTGATCGCCCATTAATCTCGACGGGGGTGTCCAGGAATTCATGGCGCAACCCGAGATTTATCGTGAGCCGGGGCGAAACGCGGAAATCGTCCTGAATGTACCAGGCGAACAAATTGCGCCGCCAGGCCGGCGTGAACAATTGAGGTGAAAACGTAAAGCGCTGAGGCGTTCCCGCGATCAGTTGCAGGAGACCCTGAAACTGATAGGTTCCGCCAGCGGTGCCGGACGGGAAATTCAACTGGATGCGTTCATAGTGAGCGCCAAATTTAAGCGCGTGCGCGCCCCTGTTATAGCTGAGCGCCTCATCCACCTGGTAGATGTTCTGCGTGAACCGCCGGTCCGGCGCGCGCAATTCGACTCCACTCAACTGCTGGGAGGCGCCGGAGCCGCCGCCGCCGCCCTGATTTCCGGAGCTGTAGGTAATGCCTCCGAACGGGAGGCCTGCGACAAATCCGAGGGCTTTGGGGTCCCAGTTTCCGATGGGCACGCTGGTTACCGACGGATCGGTCCGGTTGAACGCGAACCGGAAGTCATTCACGGAATTCGGCGAAAAGATGTGAGCTTCGCTCAAAGAAGCGAAGTGGTAGCCGCCCCCTTCGAGATCCGCGGTAATGGCACCGGGACGCGGGAACGACGACGTTCCGGTGGAAGCGATGTACCGTATGTAGAAATTATCTTTGTCGGAAATGCGGTAGTCTACACGGCCCATTCTGTAATCTTCATTTGTAGGCACGGAGAGGTCGATGAAGGCCTGCGCCGTTCCATCTCCAAACACGCGCCCGTTCGCCACCGGGTACAGGCGGAGGTAGGGAAGAGAGGCGGGGTTAAGGGGCGGAGACGCCAGATTCGTGCTTGTGTTGCAAGGGGCAGTGGGAGCCGCCGTGCAAGGCACGAGGCCATTTCGCGCATTGGCATCCGGCACCGTCGAGACAAACGTTCGTCCCTGACGCTGCCGCAATCCCTCGTAATTCACGAAGAAAAACATGCGATCCTTCTTGATCGGACCGCCAAAAGCGGCGCCGAACTGATTGCGCTGGAACGGCGGCAGTTCGTCTTGATTATAGAAATTACGCGCGTCAAACACTTTGTTGCGGAGAAATTCGTAAGCGCTGCCATGGAAGGCATTGGTGCCCGAGCGCGTGACCATACTGACGACGCCGCCGGAATTGCGGCCGTACTCGGCGCTGAAATTGTGGGTTAATACGCGATATTCGAGGATTCCCTCTACTCCGAGAGCGGCGCCACCCGCGCTGTTAGGGCCGTTTGCAGCGTGATCGTTGGTCACGGCGCCATCAATGAGATAAACGTTTGCATCCTGCCGGCCTCCATTCACGGAAATGCGCATTCCGCGCCCCAGCGTGGAAACGTTCTGCGTGTAGCGGCTTACGAAAACCCCTGGGTTCAACAACACCAGTTGATCCAGGCTTCTGCCGTTGAGGGGCAGATCTCTCATTTGATCCTGAGTGACGAGACCGGAGATCGTCGCGTTCGTGGTTTCAATCGCTGCCGGCGCGGCGGTTACTTCGACGCGCTCTGCCACATTCCCGACAGCGAGTTCGGCGTTTACGGTGACTTCACTCGCAACCGTTAAAGCAATCCTGCGCTGCACCTGCGTCTGAAATCCCAACTGAGTGACAGTTACGTCATAGGCTCCCGGAGGCAAATTTCGAATCAGATACCGCCCTTCCTCATCGCTCTGCGCCGTTTGCGACAAACCGGTCTCGGCGTTCTGAACCTGAATCATAGCGCCGGCAATCACGGCGCCCGTTGTATCCGTGACCCGTCCCAGGATGGATCCTGTCACGCCCTGGCCGAATAGAATCGTGGAACTCAACAGCACCAGAACCGCGAATGCCGCTATAATCTTTACCCCTGAACAAAACCTCATCATTTTTAGACCCCTGATGCCTTACTTTCACCCTTTGCGCCTCTTAAGGACGCCCCCGTAACACTCCGTGCATGACCGAAAACCGTATCGGTGTCGTAGGTTAAACGTGAAAGCATACCCGATCGCCTGTCTAAGTAAAAGGCGAACTGCGGTCGAACCTTGGGAACGGCCGGAAACGACATACACGTCGCGTCCGCCGATTTTTTCGGGACGGGATTGCAGCCTCAAATCGGTGAATTGCTGGCGAATTCACCCCTCGTTGTCCGCTTCAGCGGACTCCTCGGAATGACGATGCCAGGCGCCGCGTCAGTATTTGTAATTGACGGTGAGGTGAGCGGCGTTGGCAGTGCCGTTGCCCCACATGCCTTCCTTGTAGAAGGGATCAATCGGATCAGGATTTTTCACCACGAGATCGAAACGGCCTGCGGTGGCTAACGCCGCGGGATCGAGCGTGACGCGGATCTCGGTCGCGCTGACGGTCTGGCTGGGCACAAGCTTGCCCTTGAACGTTACCGTGGAGCGCTTCACGAAGTTGATGCCTTTGAGCGTGACGGTGACGTTGCCGTTTTCTGGGGCAACGATGAACGGAGTGATGCTTTCGATGGCAGGCTGCGGCGAATTGGCTGGATCGGACACAGCGGGCGCGGCGGCCTGACCACCGGGGCCGCCAACTCCACCACCGCCGCGGCCACTTGCTTTCAGAGCTTTGTACCAAGGCAACGCCGCGACGGTGGGCGTGAAGTTGCCGGCGCCGACTTCGAAGGGCACGCGGTAATTGGCGTGGCAAGTGCGGTCAATGACCTTGCCGTCGTAGACCACAGTTTCGAGCGTGGTGATGTTGCGAATGTCCTGCAGCGGGTTTTGCGCGAGGATGATTACGTCGGCAAGCTTGCCGGCTTCGACGGTGCCGAGCTGGTCCTGCTTGTGAATCATTTCGGCGGGCCACTTGGTGGAGCCCTGAATGACCTGCATCGGTGTGAGCCCTACGTCGGTGGCCATGACTTGCATTTCCTGCCACATGTCTACGCCGGGCGCTTTGGTGCTGTTTTGATTGCCGGAGACGACGAGGCGGCCGCCAGCGTCCACGAACATTTTGTGGAAGCGGCTGGCGTTCTGGTAGCCCTTGATGCGTCGCTCGCGCACGGCGCCCTGATCGATGTTAGTGAAACGGCGATAGACGGAGTCGATGGCGCTTTGCGGGTAGTACGCGAGGAGATTCTTGTCGGTGAAAAGCTGATGAGCTTCGGTTTCGAAGCGCGTCCAATTCGTGGGGTAGCCCGGGAAGTTGATGATGAAAGTGGGCACGAGCGCGACCTGGTGCTCGACGAGCAGAGCGATCAGATCTTTGGCTTTGGCGTCGTCCATTTCGGCGTAACGGTCGAGCTCGTTGCGGTCGTCTCGGCCAGGGCGCCACTTGGAGGGATCTTTTGCGACGGCGAGGCCGATGCCAGCGGAATGGGGCAGGCTACCGGAGCCGAGCATGGCGGCTTCCCGGGGATACATCGTAGGGCCGTAGGCGCGCGTGAACACGGGCTTGCCGGCCTTGGCGGCTTCGTCGAAACCGGCGCGGATGATATCCATCGGCAGACCGCCGTCGTCGAAGATGATGTAGTCGGCGCCACCGGCGATGTACGCCTTCACGAGGTCGCGGGCTTCCTGCGGCGTGGTGGGAACGCGCGAGGACGTGAACGGACTTTCGAGGCCAGTTTCCCCGGCGTCGTATTCGAAATTGAGGCGCGAAATGCTTGTGAAAGCGCGCGGGGCCAGGAATTTACCGTGAATGGCCGCGTCGCGATATGGCACGGCCATTTCGCCGCTGGTGCCGACGTCAATTGTGGACGTGATGCCGTGATAGATCAGCACTTCGCCGAAATACCAGGCGTATGAGAGCTGCGAATCGAAGAGTCCGGGAAGGACGTATTTTCCGCCGGCGTTGATGACGCGAGCGTTCGCGGGAGGCGCGGCGCCCTGTCCACGGCGGGAGACGCTGGTGATGCGATTGCCCTGAACGACGATGACGGAATCTGCAATGGGCGCGCCGCCATTGCCGTCGATGAGCGTGCCGCCTTCGATGACCAGCGCGGCGGGCTGCTGAGCTTGCGCGGACGGCGCGATGCGATAGAGGCCAAACAGCAGGACAGCAACGAGAACTGTTGCTGAAAAGATGCAGCGAAGTCTGGTCATTCGTATCCCTCCCGGCACCACGGGTCGCGATGATGGCGATTCGATGGGCGAATCCTTAAGTCGTGCTTGATTGGGTCTATTTTTTATTGCGTACCGCTGCCAATTGCTGTTCGGTTCGGGGTTGCATGCGGATGGCTTTAGCCGTCCGCCACGATGCCATCCATACTTCTCCTGAATCACCGTACTCATCCACGTAAATGTTCCGGCACTCGGCTCCGACAACCGGCAACTGATAAATCGTCCATTTCTTCGAGGTGGGATCGAATCTTGCGACGCGATCCGCGTTGCGCAGCATTATCCAAAGGACGTGCTGTTTATCGATAGCGATGTCGTACGCCCCAGCGTAGGCGATTGGGACCTTGTAGTAGGTCGTCTTCCGGGTAGGAATATCGAAGCCGAGGATTTCTTCACCGAATAGATCAGCGGCCCAGAGAGTGGAACCTCTATGATCGGCGGCGAGGCGGTGTGGCGTTCGGAAATACACCTCCCGATCTTTTTCCGTTGCGGCGGCCTTCTCTTCCGGCGGAGGAGGAACGGTCACTTCCCGGATATTCCCCGTCTTGAGATCTGTGCCCCCGAATTTTGACAAAATGTCGCCCGGTCCTATCTCAGCCCACCAACCGTTGCCCTCGCCATCGGCCGCCAGTCCATTGGCGCGGAAACCAGGTTTGTCTGCGCTGGGTGAAATATATTCCGTAAAACGGTTAGTTTCCGGATCAAAACGAATCGCGCCGCGATTGCTTGCGCCCCAGATTTTCCCCTTGCCGTCGATGTCCACGTAATCTCCTACCGGACGCATACCGGGCTCCACGGTGAACACATCCAACTGGTTCGTTTTCGGATCCACTCTGGCTATGCTGCCGCCCATATTCATCCAGATCATTCCATCAGGAGCCGTGTTGATCTCATAGGTGCGCGGCATGGCGCCGTTTTTCATGGGAGCCTTGTAGAGCGTCACCTTGCCGGTTTTCGAATCGATTTTCGCGTAACTCCAGTTAGGATTTCCTCCGGAGGAAGATAGCCATGAATTGCCCATCAAATCCACACCGGCATCGTGCGCTCCTCCGATACGGAAGGCCCGCCAGGACGCTGCGCCCTTCGACCAGTTGCTGCCATTGATCGGTTCATCGCCAGGCGCGAACTCGTTGAGATCATAGTCCGTGAAAACCGCTCGAGCTGCATCACCCGTAGGACGGGGTAGCGGCTTCAATTTCAAAGCACGCGCTGAGGGGCTGCGCACGCTGGTGAGATAGTCGATCAATTCTTCTTTGAAAGGATGAACGTGCGGTAACGGTTCCCGTTCCATTCCACCGTTCTGCGTGATCCGTTCCATGAGATTCAAAATCGTCGACCAGCCGTTCCTGTCGAACTGGTTTTGCAGTACGAAATTCGGCGGATGGCAGTAGGTGCAGTCATGGCGGAAAATTTCTTTCATGCGGCGATTTGCGACCGTGTCTTCGGGCAGCGCCTCCAGCCATTCAGCGCCGCTGAGTTGAGCGGAGAAATCGGCAATCGGCTTCAGGGTGAAATCGCGGCGTGTTTCTGTGGCGGGGTCAAGAGCGGCTTCTGCGCGTCCTGCTTCATAGCCCGCGGCCTGGGCCCAAATGCGGTATTGGCCCTGGTCGAGCTTTGGGAAGTAATAGTTGCCCTGCTGGTCGGTGAATACGCTCGTAGTGAACGTCTTGCGGAGTTCGCGGGCCGATACCGTGACACCCTCCATGGGCTTCCCGTTCGTCGAACGTATTGTGCCCATCAGCATCCTGGACGCCATGGCTCGCGATGGTTCGCGCATCGTCTGCGCCACAACTGTTCCCCGCCGAACTCCGGAGGCAGAAAGTATCAGAACACTCGCGACGACTCCCATGGATATAGAGAGCAGATATTTTTTCAGCACAGAGCCTCGCATCCTACCCGACCCTCACCATACTTTCAACAATAAGTGCATTAAAGAAACGCATATAGACCAGCTACGAAAGGTTAGAAATTTGTTTGACCATCCGTCATCTCACGCGCATCATCAAGGTGTTTGCAAAGGTGTGTGTGATACCGAATTTGAACGTTTTGAGGGGAGCGCCGATAATGCTGCGGCCGTTCAACGGATTCTATAATAAACGGTTCCTGTGCGATTGGTTTGTGATTGTAGCGATCCTTTGCGGCTCCTTATCGCTTAATGCGCAAACCACCGGGATCTCCGGCGTCGTAAAGAGCAGCGCGGGCGAACCCGTAACTGGCGCACTGGTCAGAGTGAGCAGTCAGGATTCAGGTCTTACATTTATGGTAGTGAGCCAGCAGCAGGGTCGCTATAGCACACCGACGCTTCTTTCCGGCAAATACATCGTTCAAGCATTCGGGGGTATCTCTCAAAGTAACCCGTCCAGCCCAGTAGAAGTAAGCGGGACTCAGCAAGGGACAATGGACCTTACTTTGAACGTTGCCTTGCAGATTCCGCCCCGAGAGAAGCGGATGACAGATGAAGACTATGAGAAGTTGATGCCGGAGGGTCCCGGCAAAAAGCTGGCTGCCGACCAGTGTGCTACGTGCCATAGCTTGCTTCCTGTGGTTTCCGCCCGCAAGACGCGGGAACAATGGCAGCAGGTATACGACCGCATGCTCGACGACATGTTTGATTTGCGCAAGCTGATGATCTATCACCAACCGAGTGAGAATAGCGAGGTGGTGCTGGGATATCTTGCCAGGAGCTTTGGGCCAGATACGCCTCCCAATCCTCTGGTCATGAAGCAGTGGCTCCTCCGGCCGGGAGGTCCGGCGCATCCGAATAGAAACCTGCCATCCACGCTGTTGAAAGGCGCGGCTGCGAAATATGTAGCCATGGAATTTTCCCTTCCCAGCGGCGCGCAGCCTCGTGACATTGCCGTTGATTCGCAAGGTATAGCCTGGGTGAGCGAGCGCGGTACAGGAATGATTGGAAGATTCGATCCAAATTCGCTGACGTATACCCGCATTGCACCGCCAGGCGGCAAGAGTGGAAAAGTGCAGACGGATGCCGTTGAGGTTGATTCCCGCGGCCTGATTTGGTTTGCTGACGATGGGCCGAATGGACGAATGCTTCAATACAATCCGAAAGGCGGGGAATTCAACAGCTATCTTTTACCGGAATACCGTTTCCTGGTACCGCCAGATATAGGTTGGGCTCGAATCCAGAGGCTGCGATTTTCTGACGGGAATGTCTGGGCATTGGGATTAACCTCCAGTCGGATACTTAGATTGGATCTAATGAATCGCAGAGTAGTTGACTATTCCATTCCCAAAGGTTCGGTGCCCCTTGCTTTGGTGGTTCCAGGCGATGGCTCCGTTTGGTACTCATCAAAGATTACCAGCGAGGTTGTGAAACTGGATCCGGCTTCGGGACGTTTGACGAAATACTACCTGCCATTGGAAGAAAAAGAACGGGCTGACCTGAGGGGTATGGCGGCTGATGCGGACGGCAATCTATGGATGGGCGCCTCGGAGATAGGAAAGTTGATCAAACTGGACACGCACACAGGTCATTTCACCGAATTCGCGCCGCCGACGCGGGATTCCGGCCCCTATGCTGTAGACGTGGATACCAGCCGGAATCTGGTCTGGGTGAGTGAAGCATTCACAGATAGAATTGCCCGGTACGATCCCCGGGCCGGCAGCTTCGTTGAATTTTCACACGCCAGTGCGGATCAAGCTGTGAAAAGGATCGAAGTAGATCGAAGCCGTCCGAATCGAGTATGGTGGGCAGGTAGCTACACCGGTAAAATTGGTTACTTCGAAACGATCGATTAATCGAATATGAAAATCAAAACATTGTTTCGCTGCATAACACCTCTGTTCCTGGCAGCAAGTTTGATGGCGGCTGGCGTTGATCTGCGGTTGGTGAATGCAGTCGAGCACAAAGACAAAGCTGCGGTGCGCGCGTTACTGAAGGAAAAGATCGATGTGAATGCCGCACAGGCGGATGGTTCGACCGCTTTAGCGTGGGCCGCTCACTGGAATGATATCGAAACGGCCGATCTGCTTATCGCCGCAGGAGCGAAGGTAAACACAATAACGGAATATGGGGCTACGCCTCTGTGGGAGGCTTGTAATAATGCCAGCGCTCCTATGGTTGAGCGGTTGGTGAAAGCGGGGGCGGACGTTAAAGCCGTACTGCCGGGGACGGGCGAGACGATACTGATGCGCTGCGCCCGAACTGGCAATGCCGATGCGGTGAGGGCGCTCCTCGCGCGCGGCGCTGATCCCAATGTCGCCGAGCCGGTCCGCGGCCAGACTGCATTGATGTGGGCGCTATCGGAAGCACATCCCAGGGTAGCCCAGGCGCTGATTGAGCACGGTGCGGACATCCACGCCAAGTCGAAGGGTGGATTTACGCCTTTGCTCTTCGCGGCGCGCAGAGGCGATATCGAATCGGCGGGTATGCTGATTGCAGGAGGAGCGGAGCTAAATGAAAGCGCTCCGGGCGGCCTCAATGCACTGCTGATAGCGATTGATAGTGGGCACGAGGATTTCGGCATCTTCCTTGTCGAGAAGGGGGCAAATCCCAACGCTACGGACCGAGACGGCTTGACCCCGCTTCACTACGCATTAAAAAAGGGCTACACCTATTTAAAAGCCGGCCAGCGCGATGATCATTACGGCGATATCTCCTTGTCCTACCTGTTTCGTTCCAACATGGATAAACTGGTTACCGTTCTGTTGGATCATGGAGCGAATCCGAACGCCCGGATCACCCGGGGTACGCGCCGCAATCAACTGCATTCCAGTGATTTTTTGAAAATAGGGATCGCCGGCACCACTCCGTTCATTTTGGCAGCGGCCAGTGGTGACGTTGCCGCTATGCGCGCGCTACTGGCCAAAGGCGCTGATCCCAAGCTCGCAACCAACGACGGGGTAACCGCATTGCTGGCGGCCGCCGGCGTGGGTCTGGCTGAGGATCGCCTGCCGGATGAAGCCAAAGGCGCCCTGGAAGCCGTGAAGATGCTCGTGGACATGGGCTTCGACGTGAATGCCGTCAGTCATGATTGTGCCTGGACGGCTATGCATGGAGCAGCTTACATCGGCGCAAATGACATCATTGAATATTTGGTTCAGAAAGGCGCGAGGCTCGATCAGAAAGACGAGATGGGACAGACTCCTCTGACCATAGCCGAGGGAGATCCCAATTGGATGTCAGACGATCACGACCGGAAACAGCACCCGAGCACTGCGGCGCTGATTCGTAAATTGGGTGGCGATCCGTTGGCTGATGCCTCCGGAAGCTCATCCGTCGGTGGAGTATCTGTTTCGCCGCTCCGGATGGAACATTAGCTCTATCCCTGCAATTTTTCTGTCGAATCATTGCGCCACTGGGTACAATGTGGCTCTTTGTGATATATCTGCAATTTCCTGTGGTTGACGGGGCCACACAAGCACCCGAGTCTGGCTAGCGGGAGGGCGGCTGTGATTTCGAGAAGGATCCTGGGATTGGCGGGTATTTCATTCGCTATTAGCTCATCCCTGATCGCAGCGCGCCAGCCGCAGGCAGCCACCAACGCTGCTGCCAATACCACACCGGCAGTTCAATATCGAACCACCATCAATCGCTACTGTGTCACCTGTCATAATGACAAGCTAAAAACCGCTGGCCTGTCGCTGGAGAAAATCGACGTCGAGAATCCCCCGGGGGGTGCGGAAATATGGGAGAAGGTGATCCGCAAGCTGCGTAGCAACGCCATGCCTCTTCCCGGCATGCCGCGGCCGGAGAAAGCCTTCTACGACGACTTCCCAGCCTACCTGGAGACCTCAATTGATCGGGCCGCGTTTGCCCGGCTGAATCCGGGCCGTCCGGCGGCGCATCGGCTGAATCGTGCCGAGTACGTCAATTCCATTCGCGATTTGCTCTCCGTTGAAATTGATCCGGAGTCTTTGCTGCCCTCCGACGACACTGGATATGGTTTTGACAATATCGGAGACGTGCTCTCCATCTCGCCGACGTTGCTGGAAAAGTATTTTACTGCGGCTCGCAAGGTGAGTCGGCTGGCGATCGGCGATCCCGCCATGCGTCCAGTGGACGAAGTATTCGAGTTGCCGGAGGATTTGATTCAGGCCGAGCGTATGAGCGAAGACCTGCCGCTCCGGTCGCGCGGTGGAACAGCGATTCGCTACCACTTCCCGGCAGACGGAGACTACATCATAAAAGTCCGGCTGCTGCGAGACGGCGGTCCGACCAATGGGGACGGCGGCACCATCCGCGGTGTTGCTTTGAAGCGCCAGTTCGATATTCGATTGGACAAAGAACGGCTGAAGTTGTTTTCGGTTGGGGGTGAGCACTTCGGGAAGTCCGGCGATGAGGGCGACGAATATGACCGCGGCGATCCCAGGCAAGTTGAATACGAAACCCGCGGCGCCGACGCAAACCTGGAGGTGCGGGTTCCGGTAAAAGCCGGACCCCATGTTGTCGGAGTGGCATTCGTGATTGCTGCCGACACCGCACCCGAGGGTGTCATTCGCGGACGGCTGCGCAGGGGCGGGAAGAATGCCGAACCTGCGGTAAAGAGCATCACGATTCGCGGACCGTTCAACGCAAAATCGCTGGGCGAAACACCCAGCCGCCAGAAGATATTTATTTGCAGGCCTGGCGAGGCGGGCAGCGGCAACGCAGCCATCAAACTGGCCTCGCTGAACCCAGGTACCGATGCCGATTCCTGCGCACAGAAGCTTCTTTCCTCGCTCGCGCACCGGGCTTATCGTCGTCCCGTTACGGAGAACGACCTTCAGCATCTGCTGAAATTTTATAAGACGGGCGAGAGGCAGGGCGGATTCGAAGTGGGGATTCGAATGGCCCTCGAGCGCCTCCTGGTCGGACCGGAGTTTTTGTTCCGCACGGAGAAGGATCCACCCAACGCGGCGCCCGGTACCGTATTTCGGATCAGCGACCTGGAGTTGGCTTCCCGCCTGTCATTCTTCCTGTGGAGCAGCATTCCTGACGATGAGCTTCTGGGATTGGCCGAGCGCGGCAGGTTGAAAGACCCAGTCGTCCTGGACCAGCAAGTCCGCCGTATGTTGCAAGACCCGCGATCGCAGGCGTTGGCCACGAATTTTGCCGGGCAGTGGCTGCAGACCCGAAAATTGAGTGAGATACAACCGGATATTTCAGAGTTTCCCGACTACGACATCAACTTAAAGGAAGCGTTCGCGCAAGAAACGGAATTATTCCTGCAAAGCATGCTGGAGGAAAACCACCCATTGATGGACTTGCTCGACGCCAATTACACGTTCCTGAACGAGCGCCTGGCGCGGCACTATGGCATTCCGAACGTTTATGGCAGCAGTTTCCGGCGCGTTACGCTTGCGGATGAAAATCGAAGAGGGCTGCTGGGCCAGGGTAGCGTGCTGATGTTGACCTCATACCCCAATAGAACCTCGGTCGTCCTGCGTGGCGTTTGGTTGCTGACTAACATTTTAGCTTCGCCGCCACCGCCGCCTCCCCCAAACGCTCCTCCGCTCAAGGATCGCGGAGACGACGGGAGAATTAAGCCGGTGCGAGAATCGATGGAAGAGCACAGAGCTAATCCAGCATGCGCCGCCTGCCACATGCGCATGGATCCTCTCGGTTTCGCTTTGGAAAACTTTAACGCCATAGGGCAGTGGCGAACAACGGAAGGGACGGCGAATACCCCCATCGACAACTCCGGACAGTTACCCGAAGGAACGAAATTCAAGGGACCGGTCGAATTGCGGCGGGTGTTGATGAGCAAGCCGGACCAGTTTGCCACTTCTGTGATCGAGAAGCTTCTTACCTATGCGCTGGGCCGCGGAGTGGAATATTACGATGAGCCGGTCGTGCGCAAGATCAGGCGGGAGACGGCTCCCGAGTACCGCTGGCCCGCTCTAGTACAAGCAATCGTCAAGAGCGAGCCATTTCAGATGACGAGGACGCGAGAACCATGATGATCTTCAATAAAGCCATTCCCCGCCGGACATTTTTACGTGGAGCCGGCGCAACCCTGGCGCTGCCGCTGCTCGATTCCATGATTCCTGCTTTTGCGGGGCCAGCGGAAACCGTTACCAAACCCGTGGCTCGCATTGCGTTTGTGTACGTACCGTTCGGGAGCATCCGCAATAAATGGATGCCGGAGACGGAAGGGGCTGGTTATGACTTGTCGCCGACGTTGCAGCCCTTAGCGCCGTTCCGCGAACACGTCCTGGTTCTGAGCGGACTCGACAATCGCACATCCATGGCGCAGCCAGGCGAAGGAGGAGCGCACCATACCCGCGCCAGCGCGACATATCTAACCGGTGTCCATCCTAAAGCGACGGACGGGGTTGATATTCGCGCGGGAATTTCCGCGGATCAACAGGCCGCCAGGGAGCTCGGCAAGCACACGCAATTGGCTTCTTTGGAACTGGCCCTGGACCCCCCATTCAATGCCGGCGTATGTGAACCGAGCTTTAGCTGCGCTTATTTGAACACGCTGAGCTGGCGGACGCCCACGACTCCGATGCCGATGGAGGATAAACCGAGGGCTGTGTTCGAACGGCTATTCGGAGACAGCGAGACCACGGATCGAGCAGCGCGTCTGGCCCGTATCAAGGAGAATCGAAGCCTGCTGGATGACTTGACCGAGACGGTAGCGAGCCTGACAGGTACACTCCCGGCCAGCGACCGCGCCAAGGTCAATGAGTATCTGGAAGCCCTTCGCGATGTGGAGCGGCGTATCCAGTTGGCCGAGGAACAGTCGAGCCGCGAATTGCCGACTTTGGAGCGGCCGGCCGGCGGCTACCCTGCCTCGTATGAAGACTACGCTAAATTGATGATCGACCTTCAGGTGCTGGCCTTCCAGACCGATATGACAAGAGTCATCACCTTCATGCTGGCTCATGAACTGAGCAACCGCAGTTACCCACAGATCGGCATCCCCGATGGCCATCACGGGTTGTCACATCATCGGGGCGACCCTCGGCAGATCGCCAAGATCATTAAGTTGAATGCCTATCATGTCGGGATATTCGGTTATTACCTGGATAAATTCCGCTCCACTCGCGATGGCGACGGCACGCTGCTCGATCACTCCATGATCGTGTACGGCTCGGGCATCGCGGACGGCAACCTGCACACCAATGAAGATTTGCCGATTCTCCTGGCTGGCAGCGGCATTGGGAAAATCAAAGGCGGGCGGCACGTCCGTTATCCCAAGGGCACGCCTCTCACCAACCTCTATTTGAGCATGTTCGAGATTGCCGGGGTGCCTGTTGACAAATTGGGCGACAGCACCGGCAAACTCGACCACCTCTCCGCTTAATGCGTTATTGCTGGAGGGACAAGAATCCCTCCAGCATCATCTGAACCTGACTCAACTGGCATCATTAATAAGGATTGACCTTCCTGAAAACCTCGTGAGCGACCGTTTTCTGTTCCGGGTTCGTGAATTGAAGTACTGTCCCTACTGAAAATCCCGTCGCGCCTGAAATGATTGAACTTCCGCCTGTGCAGTTTAGGCTTCTGCGGCCATGCTTGAAGTCCTGTGTTCGTTCGTGTCGTCGTTTCGCGTTTACTTTCAAAGTAGCGCGGACCTGCAACTGGAGTTTCTCGCCCTTCGACATCAGATCATCATTCTGCAACGAAAGACACTGGTTACTGAAAACCTCGTCGTCAGTTGAATTGTTGAAGTTGCAGGTGCGCGCTGTTAGCCTTTTCCGGCCATGGCCCACCTTATATTAATGACGCTCAGTTCCCTTCTTGCCGGGATTCGAAGCCAAGCCGCGATGCAGGCCGAGATCGTCGCCCTCCGACATCAATTGATTGTGCTCCAACGAACCCCAGCCGACAAAGCGCGTCATCCTCCGTCGCGCCGACCGATGGTTCTGGGTTTGGCTCTCACGGCTGTGGTCCGGCTGGCGCTCCGCCCTGCTCATTGTGAAACCTGCTACCGTTATCGCCTGGCACCGGCAGGGCTTCCGCTGGTATTGGACTTGGAACATTCATCATGGCCGAATAGGACGCCCTCTTGTTTCGAAGGAAACTCGCGATCTGATCCGAACCATGAGCCGGATGAACGTGCTTTGGGGAGCACCTCGAATCTACAGCGAACTTCTGAAACTCGGCATCAAGGTTTCACAAGCCACCGTCGCTAAATACATGGTCCGGCCTCGAAAACCGACGTCACAAACATGGCGAACATTCCTCAACAATCACGTGCGTCAGCTCGCGTCGATAGATTGTTTCACCGTACACACCGTTTGGTTTGAAGTTCTGTTCGTCTTCATTGTCCTCGCGCATGACCGCAGACGCATTCTCCATTTCAACGTCACCGCTCATCCGAATGCCGAGTGGACGCCCAATACAATTCAAGTCATTGAATCCGCTTGAGAGCCCCAGAGGAAATCCCGATTCCTAAACCGTTGGTCGGGGGTTCGATTCCCTCCGGGGCTATTAGACTCACGAGGATTCCTGCCCACTCTTGGTGCAATTCCCACCGGAATTCCCACCATACGCCGCTTCGTACCGCTCTCGGATCACGTCCGTATCGGATTTCGAGCCATTTGCGCACTGCTATGAGACCGGTGAAATGAGACGTGCGCACTTGCGAGGCCGCGACCACATTCTCAAGCGGGTCTTCATCCACGTCGCTGGCTACAACCTGAGTTTGGCGTTGCGACTGACGGTTGGTAAAGGCACCCGCGAGGCTTTCAGGACATCGCGGTCGCCTACTTCATTACTCTAATTATCCTGCATCGCCTCTGGAGGTACCTGGATGCCACGAGTTCCATCAACACTCAGCGTCACTCAGAACGGCACTCTTCAACATCCGATTGACGGCAACTTCGAAATCGAGACTTTTGCCACCGGCTGCTATGGCACTGGAAAGAATTTGTGTCCAGAAGTTCTGGCGCAGTCCCCTGAGCTAAATCCTGCGTCCATTTGAATGGGACTGCTACCATCAAAAAACTACGGGATACGGTCTAAGACAGAAGACAATCAACGTGGTAGCATCGCGTCAAAACCCTGCCGTGAAAATCGGGCACAGCGTTGGAGTCAATGATGCCAAAGACCAAGAGCGGGATCTTCTAGGTGACGTGGGCCAATGCCAAGCTAAATGCGAAACCGGGGATTGCGTTCTACGCGCTTGGGGCCGCGGACGTCGCGCCGTCAGATATGGGTTTCGGAATTGTGATGCCGCCAGCAACCTCTACTGTGGTGAATGGCATCGCCCAGATTGATTTCGATCAGGACGGCAAGAACGAAGTGTTTTCTTCCTGCTCGACGCGCGAGGGCATCAAGTTCGCCGTGTGGACCGGGAAAGCGTATGAAGGCGATCCGCGCTGGTCGGCGTACTACTATCTGGACTACGATCTGACGCCAACCTGCCCTCAGTAGCTCCGAACCCCTTCAGTTGAGGAACATCCTCCATGTCTAGCACGGTGGTTTCGGCGGCCGCACTATGTATTTCGCAACGGAAGCCTGAGAGATCTTAATACCGAGTTTCAGGAGTTCACCATCGTTCTTCGAACCAACGGCCGGCGAAGAGATTCGGTTCGATTTTGCGATGCGCCATCCTTTCATT
>Ga0137394_10000339_pt1 | contig 32437 bp, 45 predicted proteins | sample czobulk116metaG_FD_108278 | JGI IMG/M metagenome (GOLD analysis project Ga0137394, IMG submission 108278) | Vadose zone soil microbial communities from Angelo Coast Range Reserve, California, USA - czobulk1.16 metaG | ecosystem: Environmental > Terrestrial > Soil > Vadose zone | place: USA... | reverse complement strand
TCCATGGATATCCGATATTGCACTGTTTGTACGTAGTTATCTTGTCTCGTGGCATCTGCTTGAGCGGCCCGCTGAATGCCACTTTGACTCGGAGGAAGTTGGCTATCGATAGGAACGCCCTATACTATGTCTGAATCCTGCGGAAACCCGGCCGCCGATACAGGGGAGGCTCTTATGTCTAGTAAGCCATCCGGTCCTACTATCAGCACCCAAATCGTTGAAGTGTTACATCGGAAGAAAAGCGCAAATTCGACAGATCAAAAATCTGCGTCAAATGTAAAACTAATACTGGGAACTTGGTGATTCGCCATTCAGCCTATTGCAGGTCGGTCACCTCGAGCGCTCGTTTCCGTTGTCATAGTAAAGAGAGGTGCTTCCACAGGGACTGTTTTACGCCACTCATAACCACGAAGTTTCGTCAAGCGCTCGAACCTCACATAAACCACGTTTCCACCGGACCACGACGGGGTGCGCTCAAGCCGTCTGGTGGTCTGCTCATAGCGTTCTCCGGCGGTCTGGGATCCTCCGTCCTACTCGACCTCGTACACAGAACGTACTGCGCGAACGTGGGGAGCGACGAGCTAAAGGGTGGGAAGGAACATCCCCGAAGGAACAGGGTCTGGAAGAGGATCCATGTCTGCTACGTAGAGACGTCGGACGTCTTTTCTGAGGCGTGTAGACCTTCCCAAATGGGTTTTTTTTCGCTTATGCTCCTAACCTGCACCAGATGAGCGACAGAACTGCGCGGATTCGCGAAGCCGTTGCTCGGTACGAAGGATTCGAATTCATTCCCGTGCGCATACAAGACGCGTTCGATCGACGCTGGTGGGAACGAGTTTCCGGCGGCGCAGCTCCTAGTCTCGCGGAATTACCCGTCGACTTGGACAGCGAAGGTTTGTTTGATGGATCCTGCGATAAGTTTTCAAATCATCGACATTTATGATAGGCCCCGGACCAACTACTGCTTTGCAAGCTCATCTCCGCAGCTTGCCCACCGCGACCGCAGTCCTGTCTACGCTATCTACCCTAACGAGGTTGCTATTATTGTACACCGCCCATTCTATCGGTGCTTCCCATCTGGCCCTGGGCATGTCTCTTACCTCCTTGTCGATATCCCTGATCTCTTCGATATCTCAAGGCGGGGGCTTTGTCGTGCCGCAGGCAATACAAGAAGACTGGATTCCCCCTTTCGTCGAACACGTTCCCGGAGCTACATCATGGAAAGGAGAGGTCCGCTTGATACGGCCGCTGAGAGATGTTGGTATGAAAGAGTGCACTGCTTGTGTCTGGTGGCATCAACTATCGGTGGTTGGGAAGCAGAGAATTCCTATCTCCGAGCGGACCATTGGCAAGTTAACGAAAGGTAGTGACATCTCCGCATCTACTCACTGGTGATCCGCTATCCTGACAACTCTGTAGATTTCATAATCGGGCTAGAGAGGGATTACCCGTCGACCGTATCTACGATCGCCAAGACAGTTGGTAAACTTGCTCCGAAAGGAGAGTCAGGGTTACGATGCATTCTATGCGAACTGTAAGTCTTGGGGTGATGTGGCCGTCCGAGTCGGCACGTGTTCACGAAGCGATCGCAGACCAACGCAGCAGTCAGTTCAAGGATGGAATGCTCGAACAGCGATCCATTCCTTGACAAGCACAGCTTCGACTTCTCCCGAGGACGTCACCGCGTCATCTCTGCCCATGTACCTATGTTATTCCTGCCATACTACGCTCACAAGCAAGAGCAGCCGGAGTACAAAAAGCCTCAACCCGGATCCTTCCGGTACAGCATCGACGTCATCTACGGTGAATCTCCCTACTTGGGCGGCGGCGCGACTCGCGTCTGGACTGGGGGATGCGAAGAGTGCGAGTTCGGCTGCTCCCACGACGGCAGTTGAGATTTGGGAGACCCGAACACTACACGACGGTCTAATGAAGTCTCGAATCGGTGAGTTCTTACTGGATCGGTAAGCTGCTCGAAGACCGACAACCGAGAGATCTGGGCCGTTGCCACACCTTCGTCTAACTTGTAGTGGATCGTGGGTATACATGCCGAGAACATCCGTTGTCGGTCACCTTCTGGATGGCGACATACTACTTCATAGCCTACGTAGGCGTGTACCTCATATCGTATCGAAAGGGCAGATTTGGCAGATTCAGTCAATTATGCGTTGCAAATGGAGCTAGCGACGCTTAGAGCCGGTTCTAATTTCGGCGCGATCACTTCCGTAATCGAGTCGTTTCATATTTAGTGAGCATTCCCAAACCTTTCATACACGTTACACTTTGTCCCGAACGCAGTGCCATGAAGCCTTCCTTGTCCTGGGCAATTGCCACAGCTTGCCTGGTGGGTATTGACCCTTTGAGCAGACTGGTTCTGATCTGCGACCATTTTTCAGGGTTTCGTAATTTGGCGGAACGGCCGTAGCTCTCGAAACATCCTCCTTCCGACCCCTGACTTTCCTCATGGCTACTACGCCCAGGGTTCGCACAACGAGCATTGTACGATCATCAGGGACACGCCGTCTAACGACATGAAATTCTGCGAGGACGCTACCTTCTGGGAGAAGGTCGGCGCCAGCGGCGATGTGGTCGATAAGGTCCTGCTGCTCAGCTGCGACCCCAACCGCAAATCCTGGAACACCGTCATGGGACCGTTGAGGGACCCGTCTCCCCGTGGGGCGCTCTGGTTCTACAATATCAGTGATGCCTCCGCTCGGCCACTGCGGATCGCGCTGGAAGGATATCCAGAGGGGCACGACTTCCATCCCCTAGGGCTCGACATATACCCTTCCCAACCGGACGAACCCTACTCCAACCTCTTCGTCGTGAACCACGCGCGGCACAACAGCACGATCGAGCAATTCGCCCTCTCGTGGCATACCCCAGACCGCGCACGTTGGGTCCGCACCATCTCCGGCCCGGACCTCGTCGCACCCAATGCGCTCGCGCTCACGAGCCCGACGTCGTTCTACCTCACGCACGACCACCGCTTCACGAGGCGCCTCCCCGGCCTGCTCGGAAAGATGCTCCCCATCGCCGAATCGGTTCTCGCGCTCCCGCTCGCATGGGCGACCCACGTTACGCTCGGCGACGCCGAGGCCCCCTCGTCCGCGGCGTCCTCAGACCGCACCACGACCGTCGTCGTCGCATCGCACATCCCCTTCGCGAACGGCGTCGCGATCTCTCCAGACGGCGCACAAGTAGCGATCGCCTCCACGACGCTCTGCGAGATCCAGTTTTACGCGCGGGACGCCGCCACGCAAGCGCTCTCGCTCCGCGCGCGCGTGCCGACGCCGTTTGCGGCCGATAATATTATGTTCGATTCGCGTGGCGCGCTCATTGTCGCAGGCCACCCGCACTTCCAGGCGCTCGTGGCTGTCACGGATAACCGTACGGGCGCGCAAGCGCCGAGCTGGGTCGTGTCCATCACGCCCTCGGAGGCGAAAGCGGAGGTGGGCGAGGATAACGGCAATGTTTGGGATGCGGGTGTACCAGTTCCCGCTTCCCGCAAAGTCCCACGAGTTCCCGGTTATGAGCTGCGTACCTTGTACCAAAGCGATGGCAGCGAGTTTTCGTCTTCGTCAACGGGACTGAGGGATGCGAAGACAGGAGTTCTGTACATGGTTGGGCTTTACGAGGAGGGCTTGATGGTGTGCTCTCCATAGATGAAATCTTCTTATGATAGAATGCAAATGAAAGATTGTCAAATTGATGCTAGACATGCGATAAATACAGAGTACAAATGCCATTGTATAGTCAGATAGAAACGGAATGCCAAAGAACATGAACAAAACGATGCAAGTGTTCGCGGACATTCCATAGTCAGCATTAAATATTAAGCTATCAAGCTATCAAGGCTTGATCCAAAACCAAGATGACTGGCGGTGGGAGGAAACGGAATACGAGGGACATGGAACGACGCGACAACTCAAATATCGAGAGTACTACCTCTGATGGGATATGTTCGTCATTGTAACATAAATCGAAATTTTGGTGATAGGAATCGTCTTCCAATACTGCGGTCGTGCTGGCCCAAGCCCTTCGCTGGGTGAACTTGCCACGCATAGCCGCTCACGCTGTCCCCGTAAGGGCCAGGTTCAATAGCGGACCAGAGCTACCGAATGGCCTGCGTTGTTACGAGCATTGATAAATGCATCGAATGAATTGCTCGCAATGCGGTCTCCGTTGTATTCGAGCTTCTTCAGCTCTGGCAACAGCCCCATAGGTGACCCTCCGTCGTCTACTTGTAGAGAGCGAGAGACTTGCGTGAGGAAGTCACTGTCGACACGAAGGGTCTTTACATTGCCAAACGACCTAAAAAGCTCACGCCATTGTATGGGGTCAGCTTCATCGTTCGTATCCGACGCTATAGCGTCCCTCAGAAAATCGAGAGTAAGGTGCTCCACAGCAGAGAAAACTGGCCTTAGCGTACGGAAAATTTGTGTTGCGGAAGCTACCATCCAGTCGATGTGTCTGCAGTGTGCCTCCAAGCTGAAGCTATATATTGCGGCACCCTCATGGGGATGCACGAGCGCATACAATAAATTGTTTGAGAATTGTAATTTGACCTTGCCTAACCTGAGGTTCTGTATTGCACCCATGAATTGTACCAGACGTGGAACGGAAAAGTTCAGCTGGTGGAAGAAGATGATTTGGAGCCTCTCAAGGAGAGGCATTGTCAACCGAGGAAGAAGTGCTTCCAAGTAAGTGCTAGGACCTCCGAACGCAAACCAGTGAAGGTGAGGAAACGTAACATATGCCGTGATTGGAGCAGCCATCAGTTGTCTCTCGACATCACGGCTAGGCACAGGGGAATCGAAGGTGACGCCCAGTGTCTCGAGCTGGGGAAGGAGTGAAAGCCGCTGGAGCAAATTGTTAGGGTGGATGAACTCGGATGGGCGGATCTTCATCAACGACAGTGTGGTGAGACCTGTGGCAGTCGTGAGTAGTGGCGGTCCTATTGGAAACGCGAAGCGCTTCAGTACAAGGTGACGTAGGTTGGATGCCAGAATTGTTTTCGGAAGTATCAACCTAAAATCGTGTTTGTCCGGAGGTGCGATGTACAGGTATTCCAGCATCGGAAATTCCCCGTCTATGGCCGAAATAAGCTTCTGCAACTTCGGAAAGGACATCAAAAGGCGGACGCGGCGCACACGACTATGGTGCTGGAGAGCGAACATGATTCCCTCTTCCTCTTCTGCAGCAATGTCGTGATCTACGTTGATGTAATCGATAACGAGTGGAAGAGGTGGTGAATGCGCCAACATGTCCGCGACCGGCGTGCGATATGTGCAAAGGAGGCTCAGACCCAAGTGGGATGCAGATGCGAGTATGCGGTATCGCCATCGTCGACACACCTGCACGAGCTTGTACCACCAGCGTTCACGAACCCAACTCCCTCCCTGTAAGATCCGGTTAGGTTCAACCTCGTCTTCGTCTAAAATAATCGGTCGACAAAGATAAAATATGTTGAGAAGTGAGTCATTGTCAAGGATATGGATAAATGTCTTCAAAAATCTGTTGCCCGTGGGTTGTATTGATCAACGAGCCGACGAATATCACAGAAGGGAGCGTACCTCCATAGTTGAGGACCACTACATCGCGCACATTCAGTGACCTTTTCGGTGGGTTGAAGGGGAAGGCTCGGCGGAGGGGGACGAAACATGCCAGAGAAGTAAGCGACGTTTCTCAGTAGGAAATGGCGTATATTTGGCGCTTTGAACGTTGCAGGAAGTGACGGGCCGTTGTCGTCGCTGATCAGAGAATCGATGTACAGATACTCCAACGACGGGAATTCGCCATCCATGGCCACAACGAATTTCCGCAAATTTGAAGCAGGCATCCGAAAGCGGATGAGCCGCACGCGGCGACGGCGCCGGAGAGCAAGCAAGATTCCCTCTTCATCTTGCGCACCAAGCTCGCGATCTTCGTCGCCATAATCAATTACGAGGGGCAAAGGGGGTGAATGTGCCAACATATATGCTATGGGCGTGCCATGTGTGCAAACGAGGCTAAGACGCAGGTAGGATGCCGATGTGAGTACAAGGCATCGCCACCTTCGGCAAACGTGAGCGAGCTTGTACCACCAGCGTTCGTGGTCCCATTTCCACTCGTCTAAGACACGGGGCGGGTCATCACCTGAATCTTCTTCGTCTCGAAGATCCGGTTGACAGTGGTGAAAAAACTTGAGAAGCGAGTCATCGCCGAGGATGTGGATGGAGGTACTGGGTTGGTGTGGTCTGTGGCCCGTGGCATGTTTGTTCACAGTTGGATAAGAAATAAGAAGAGCAGGCGTACTTCGAGCATTGTGTATCAGGACTCTGTACCTCTCGGCGAATCATTCCGATGTATAGTAGACAGGCGGTGGTAGACAACAGAACAAAGGTCACAAATCACATTTTGCCATTGAGCGCGGTTTGCCGACCCCGCACGTGCGCGGTAGTAGATACAGTGAGAAAATGCAATAATGAAAATTATTTGACAAGGGACAAGGGACAACGCCATTCAGCGAACAGTCGTCGAGAAAACTACAAAAGGAAAAAAATACCATGTTCATCACAGAGGGACAAAATATCGGGGCACAGGGAGTAGGATAGAAGGATCCCATGGCACCAGAATCATAGCACAACCCTATGGCCTACCAATTAGACTAGCGATTGGAACAAGACAGAGAGAATGAGAATAGATAACATAACGCGCGGGAAGGGAGAGGTTTGAGGAAACGTTAGACCCACGGAGTTGGTACATAGGTCCTACACAGAAATCAGCGACCGCAAAGCATTGGTGTAAAAAGTCACTCACATAGCGCCTACTGCGGCCGCGAACGCAGCAATACCCCACGCAAATGACCTCCTTTCCGGCGTCATCTCCGGCAACCGAGAGATGCGCCTATTCGTGGCGATCTTCCGTTCCTGTGTTTCGGGCTCCTTGAAATTGAACTGCAGCGATGGATGCTCCCCTTCCCGCTCGCGCTTCATCTCCGATCCCCCGTCCACCTCCTCATCCCGATCGTCCGTTGTCTGATCCCGCAGCTTCGCCTCCCGCTGCGTCTTAAACGCCTCGATCATCTCCTGCTGCTCCCGAATGTCTTCATTGGCATCTGGGCCCCGTACGTCTGGGAGGTCGTCCTCTACGGCAGTCTCGTCTGACCCCGCAGGTGTGACTACCTCCATTCTACGAGTCCTAAGAGGAGAGCGAATCATTTTTGCGGCTTTTACAGGGCTGGCTACTTTGGGACTAGCATGCTTGGGGGAGGAGGGAGGGGCAGGACTCGTCGTGCGCTGGGAACGACGCGTCAAAGCTGGGGCGAGAGGTGACTTTGTGGGCGAACTGAAGGTAACTGAAGGCGGCTTGGTAGAAGCCGGGGAGGCTTCACGCCGGCGCTTTGGTGGGTTAGGAGTGGACATGGACGGAGATGGGGTGGGGAGCTGCTTCGGCGCGGACAGGTCCTTGTCTGGCGTCTGCTGTTGTTGCAATGCGCGCGATGATTTACGATACTCGGTGTTTGGATCGGGCTTCGCATCCGTCAGAGGGGTAATTATATCTCCAAGCAAGTAGTCGCTGGCGATGCTGATCGCGACGTCGGTTGGGACCCATGTACCAGCGAAACGCGCCTTCCCGGGGCGGTTGCCTCCAGGGTTGTCAAAGTTGGCCTTTACCCAGTTCGCCTCCATCCTTTCTGATTCGTCGCTAGCCGTTGGGAACGCGGCACGAAACATGGTCGTGAGGCTGATCGCGCCCGTGTCAAGACGGCGGAGGATGAACGCGTGACCGGCAGGCTACAGGAACAATGAGGCAAATGGAAGGCAAGGGAAAGACTAATTGGACGCACTGTTGGGACCTTCATGCGTGCGACCTGTCACGGTTGTCGGAAACGGAAACGCTTAGAAAGAATTCGCGAAGAGGGAGATAATCGACGCACGATCGTGGACTGTCCCTCGCGTATGATTTCTTGAAACTTGACGTTGGGCAAGTTGGAAGAATCAACTGTAGAGGCGAGGTGAGGTAAGAAACGTGCCGGTCGGATTGGAAAGACGCTGAGACAATACTGACGTGACTTGATGTGGGGATTGAGATTTTCCAACGGGAGCGCTGGGCGGGGAGTACCCGCGAGAGGTGCAACAAACTGAGATTGAGAAGGCATGGGGGAGAGTTGTTGTGTTGTGTGCAGCGTGACCGACGTGGGTAACTTTGTCCGTGTCGTGTGGCGTGGCGTTCGCGCGTTTTTAAGGCGCCGCTTCAACGTTCAACCACATACACAAGACTTACACAAGTACACTACACTGTTACAACAATTGTGGCCTCGCTACCAACCTCTCCACAAGCTCCTTGTATTCACCCCACCATGCATCTTTCCCTCTACGGTTCTTCATATCTGCGTGCGCAACCATCTCTTTGACTGGGGCCCATTTAATTACCGAGCTCTGCACTATGATCACTGCTGCAGTCTCGGGGCCAGCCTGTCGTGATTTGAACTTCTTTCCTCTCAACTCCTCGTGATGCTTCTCAATAAATGCCATGCTCTTCAGCGCGAAGCGTGCCGCATACGCTCGGTCCAGTGGTGATGGTACGCCTCCTTGCAGCGTATGGCCAAGGGAGGCGGACCGGGCGTCGAAAAGCGAGCCACCTTCCTCCTTGAAAATCTTTGTAATCACATCGGTGGTGTAGATGTCGGATGCCTTTTCGTTCCTGGTAGGACTAAGTATCCGTAACGTTGACAGTTCCCCAACCCGACGCACCTAATCACAACTCGCCCTTCGCTTTTACCCCTCTCATCGAGACCATAGCGCGCTTTGAGCCATCTCACATCCTCGCGCAAGACGTCAAGGTTGATTCCCATTTCCGGTGTATAGACGATACTCGCCCCAACCTACCTTGTGTCAATATGTAAGTATAATGAAAAAGATATCGAAACTTACTGCGAGGGCTCCCATCGTCGCGATGTAACCGCACATCCCGCCTTGTGTTTCAACGACGAAGACACGGTTGCGACTCGCGGACGCGCTTTGTTTGATTGAATCACACGCTTCAACGAGCGCATTTAAACTGGTATCACTTCCGAGGCTGAATTCGGTCATTGGTACGTTGTTAGATATAGTGGCCGGAATGTGGACCATGGGAATATGGAACGCCGGATAATGCTTCCTCCCTTCTTCTAGGATTAACACTGAGTGGAATGCTTCGAAACCACCGACCACGAGCAGGGCTTGTACTTGGTGCTCCTGGAACTTTGATGCAACTCCGCCGAGATCTATATCTGGGAGTGTGCGGTTGGTCCCAAGTTCCGAGCCGCCGCGCACCGCCCAGTTGTCAACACCGAGCCAAGAGAGCTCGTGGATATTATCATCTAACAGGCCCTTGAACCCATTCGAAATCGCCAGAGGTTTGTGTCCTTGACGAATGCAGTAGCGCACCGCGGCACGCGTCGCAGCGTTCATACCACCCGCAGGTGCCCCCATACTAGGAGAAGGATTAAGTGTGGCCACGGTTATACGATCAGAGGCCTTACTGCATGATTCCCACCCGTATCCTCTAGCGATTATTATCGTTGAGAACAGAGCACCGATAGGATATCAAAGTCATACCTTCTCAGGTGGAAGACGCGGGTCCCCTTCCAATGTAGAGGTCGCAATGAAACCTTCCAAGCTCTCCCGGAACTCCGGATCACGTAGGGACATTGCCTTGTCAAAGTCTTGGTTGTGGATGGCTACCGCTACGTCTTTCGTCTAACCAAAATGTCAGATATAGGCGCGCACTCGGACGTAATATAACGGTACCATTTTGACCGCCTGCACAAGTGGCACACGCCGCACCCTATTTTCCTGCATCCCGATCATATACGATGGTGTGTCCGGTGTTGCCTCGAGAAGTGCATCAATGGCGTCCAGGCCTTGCAGCGTCGGCTGAAAGGCATGGGTAAGCATGAGTAAGCATCTCTAACTAATAAAACAGTGAGGATCGGACCCAAATGCGATCCCAAGCGCACGGCCTACCGCCGCGTTGAATGTGGCCAAGAGTCGTAACGCGAGTGTCGAGACCGAGGCGATTGGTGAGAACGTCCTTGACGTAGTCCGCACGGATAGGGTTGAGATTGGCATCGTGTGCACCCTCTGCCACAATAACAATGGTCTTGCGCTTTCCAATCTCACGGTGCTTAGTCGGGCGAAAGTCAGCTATATGGGCAAAATCAATCGCGCGCAAAGGCATACCTGCTGAATAACCCCACACATCTCGTCTTCCCAAGGATCTGTCTTCGGTGGACGTTCTGGAATGAGGATAAAGTCTGCGCCAGAGCTTGGAGAAGGACAATCAATAAAAATTATCACCCTCGGGGATGCACTGATAATAGACCGACCTTACGCCACCCATCAATGACAGCCATCCGCAGTGCCGCCCCATGACTTCGAGTACGAATGCCCGCGAATGCGATATCGCTGTAGAGTGTATGTTGTCGATGGCCTCACAGATTCTGTGCAGTGCAGTTGGTGCGCCGATCGTGAGATCAGTCATGGACATATCATTGTCTATCGATCCAACGAGTCCCACAATCCTGAGGTGACCATGGCGCGCAACCTGTTCATCCGTGATGCGATCTGACCGGGTTTAACGATCCGTATTTATCTTGGGGGCGGCCAAGGAGAATGAAGCTGACGCACCTTGCGATCGAAGCGTCCGGATGTGATCCGGCCACTCGGACCTGAAAACATCCGCTCCTGTCAGAGAACCATCCCCTCCGCAGACCACCAATGCGTCGATGCCCTCTTTGATAAGGTTATATGCGGCCGTAAGGCGACCTTCGGGGGTTCGGAACGCTTGTGAGCGTGCTGTACCGATGAGAGTGCCGCCCTATTTTTCACATGTCCCACCAGGACGTTACTTGGATGAGAAATGCGCTGTGCGAGTTGGATGAAGGCGGCAAGATGCGCGTACCTCCGCAAACCAGCCGCGCACGTCGTCCCATCCAACGCGCACGATGTAGCGCCCCTTGAGGGTACGTCCGCCAGTACGATCGCCCGTCCCGTCGCGCAGGAGAGCGCCATCGCCAAAGCGCAAGTTATTTATGAACGCGGGATCACTTATCTCGACGTCGAGCGTCGTCGCAAGGTCGGGCGGACTGGGTGCGTCCCCGTCCGCGTTGCCGCGGACTAGGCCCTCGTATCCTTCTCGAACGACCCACGTCTCACATCCTCTGTATTGTTCGCACACATTGCATATATCTCTGTTAGTTACTCTGCCCATGAGAAAAAGAGGCGACGCACTTGAGAATGCCTGCTTTGACGACCGCGCGCACGACGGCGTTCATGCCGGCGCTGTCGCCACCAGAGGTGAGAACGGCGAGTTTCATTGTGACGTGCTGTGATATCTTCTCCTTCACAGGACCTCGCCAGACTATATACTATCGGAGGAAGACGGGCGTTGGGGTCGGAAATTATGGTATAGGACTTGCTTGTGAGAAAGCGGTGGGGGAAAGCGATTAGATAAGATTCAGGGGATAGCGGCAAACCGAAGGAAGCCGAAAACCGTGTCTCGGCCCCGCCACTACAGTAGTTTAGGAGAACACGCGTCTCGTCGCGGTCCCGACGCGACATCTTTCGCTCTAGCCCCGAATCTCGAACTAGCCGAGAGTGCGCGCGTCTCGATCCCGAACAACCCCATCCATGGTCCATCTGAGACTCAACGAAAGCGAATCGAACCCCAACCCCCATGTCAATTTCATCACCGCGCTGCCGACGGCGGATTCGCGCGAACAGGAGCGAGCGCGTCAGCTCTTGCGCGCGTTGGCAGCGCAGGTTAGGCCGGTCATGAAAGCTCATGGGTTCGTCGTCAACAGTCTGGAAGAGGTGCGTGCATGCGACTGCTTAAGCGGACTGAGGTGGTGCGACGTTGAGCCCGCGATGACAGTACGAGTACAACAGCGTCTTCGCTGGTAGAAACTGGAACAATGGAGAGACCGTCGGTGAACTCGTTTCGTTCTCGTAAACTTTCCTGAAAACCGAGTGGTCGCGTTCACACAGAGCTCGTGCTTCGCCGGCGGGAAGGCTCCTTTGTCTCTACGTCCTGGCTAATGGGGACGTTATGCCATGAAGTGCGTACTACGTGACTCCTAATATATTCTTGGGTCTCACGAGGGCTGTCAACCAGCTCGCTCATATCAAGGTGATTAACTTTCCGCTGAGCGCGCCATGTCTACTCCGCTGACGTGCATGCGCATGCGCAGCACATGAACCACGGTCCCGATTTCCAAGCCCTTTGGAGCCAGCTCCGAAAGGAGGTCGTAGCTCTTCAAGCGAAGGGCTACTACGGGGATGGTAATGGCCAATTGAACATTTAAGAGAAAAACATTGTCGGCTGAAAATCACTTAGGGATGTGGTCTTCTGGGACGAGACTTGCTGACTCTGCTAAGATTGTCTCCAGTGGACCCATGGAGAATGATCTTCCTGAGTACATGGTAATGGAGACCCTCCGTCCACGACTTTGACATGCTTACCATTTCGCTGCCAGTGCGGAGGCGCGCAGAGGCGCGCTCGCCCTTCAGCACGTAGACGGCGTGGACAACCAGTCGCTGGGCCATCCATGCTTACAGGTGCTCAAACTGCGAAGCGGCGCAAAGCAGGTTCCCGTGTTACCACCGCCGGTACTTTCGCTGGCAGCGGTCAAGCTCTAAATGCTGATAAGGATGAGAAAAGAACGGGAATCGGGTTCCGCAAGAAGGCCGGCAGGTGCGTCGTTCTGTTTCTTGGCAGCTCTGTCTCCGGGTCGCTTGACGTTCCCATGACCCAGCAAGCGAGCCCGCGAAGAACGGGCCATGGCTGGGGAAAGACGCTTGCTTGCTTTACGAGATGAAGGTAAAAGGTGTTCTCTATGTGGCATAGTGACTCTGTTGAGCGCTGTCATCTAGCATCCACGAACCCTACCCAAGATCCGGAGGAGGATGACTCCGGAATCGACATGGAAGAATTACGAGAGACTGATAAGGACCGCCGCCAGGCCATGATGACGTCTATGGACGCATCCGAAGCCAACGAACTGAGGACAGGCACACTGTCAGACTTCTGGGGCGATTTCATTTTACCAAAATGCTCGACTCGAGAGGGTTACGGCACAGGGAACAATACTACAGGAGACCAAGAGTCACCTCGTGGCATACCAGAGGGAGCTGGGACCTCGACATCCACGTGTACGACGCCAGCGCCAGTGAGGACAGGCCACGACCCTGAGTCATTGTCATTGAAGTCCAGGCCGGGAAAGCCAGCACAGGAAGAGATGTGGCGCGGAGCACACGGATCGTTGTGTCATACAGTCGACAAACCACTCAATACAACTGACTCCACACTTTCAAATTCCAAGCAGAATTTGGGCGTTGGCAATGCTACGGGGATAAGAAAGAATCAAGAAATTTCCAAGTGGTCTTGTCGGGTGTGCACTCTGTAAGCCAAATCCTATTCAACGCATATCAATATTTCATACAACGCTGCTAAATTAATTTCAGCGATAATGATAACGATCACCTTGCGTGCTCTGCCTGCGCTACGCCTCGAGGTGACACACGCTGGCCAGATTCGTTCATTGAGCACATATGACCACCCCACCCCAAGTTAGCGAGCAACCCTTCCTGAGCGCGGCTGCGGGACCACTACCACGTTGACGTATGATGCCTGATGTATTGTATAGTATCGTGATGGTCAGAGTAGTTGGGTATGCCACGCGGCCGCAGTGAGGACCAGTCTAGAATCTCCAGCACCTGCGTGACAATGATAAGTGACAGCCAAAGAAAGACAGTGAATCTGATTTTACAAGATTTCATATTTCTCTTTCACATGGTGCTCTTCTCCACCAAAAGGGACGTTGCACCCCCCCTGATGAGATATGAGTTCGGCTTTCTACATACAGACAACGTCTGCAAAAAACCCAGTGGACGTACCAAATGGGTGCCAGTTTTCCCAGGTACCTTGACCCCATTGATTACAGCAACGGCATGATACAACTCTGGCCCATCACTTTCGAACCCTCCTTTGATGGGTCGTCTCCCAGGGGGCACGCGCCCGAACGAGGTCGGGACGAACTCCATGTGCTCAGGCACGAATGGGAGGAGGTCGTATCTCCCTTGGTGAGTGATCTCGCTCCCGCCGAACGACACGTAACACGAACGAAAATCGTTCGGCGTGATCTTGCACGGATGCACGGAATACTGCATGAGCGCAGAGCCTATGAACACGGGCGTGCCGTTGAGGTCCTTGAACGGGGCCTCGCCCGTCCGCTCGACGCCGGGGAACGGGGGGCCAGGCACGCTCAAGGGGATGCGGTACCCGGAGGGGGGTATCGGCGGTCGCGCCACCGTCGTCGTCACCGTCGTCGAAGTCGAGGGCGTGTAACCTGGGGGAGACTCGTGTTGTTGGTGCGAGACATTCGCATTCGGGAGGGACGATTGCGCATCCCCCGAAGTCGTGTGACGGCTCCCCACCTGGGCCGGTTCTGACGGCGTCTTCTTGTCGAGTGGGTAGGATTGATGATCATGGGTTCCGGGTGGGAACCCGGAAGAGGAGCTCGAGGAGGAATCGATGCTGCGGCGGCGTTGCGAGGGAGCCATAGTGAGAGACCGTAAAAATACGAAGATCGATCGCCTCGTTGCTGCAACGAGTTTGGAAGTGATGCAAAATCCTAGGATTGTAGTCCTTGGAATGTGATCGTCTGTGGCCCAAGTAGAGATGGGTGTTGTTGTTGGTGATGAGAATAGTGTGGTACAGGACAGGATCAGATCGGCCGTCGACTCGCGCCGCGAAGTTCCGCTTCGCAAATTTAGCGCCCCGCGAAACAGTGCAACTTTCTCCTTCAGAACTTTATGTACGACAATCAGTGATCCCCTTCCCACAGCTCTCGCAACGGCCAACTCGGGCATGCAATCAAACGAATAAGAGGCATTTCATTTCGGTTACAAGATAATACATCACGTCGGACGGATGTCTGCATGTTCATTGATCCTCCAGGCTCACTTCTTTCTTTGCTTACCGGTCCGATGAATCGGTGGTGGCATTTCCATTACCTGCCATTGATCTGAGTCAGGAGGTGGAAGATCTAGTGCGATTTGTCGGTCAGAGCGCGTCGGGCGCAGATCGTGCGGTGTTGGATGTGGGGCTTCCGGGACAGGTACTGGGTAGGAAGGCAGGGATAGGGGATGCGTGTGCTGCGCTGGTCCATTAACTTCGACTGTAAGCTTGCTCAACGAACTGGTGATCGAACTGGTTGCCGATCAATTAATTGCACACGAAGGAAGATCACGGAGTCACCTTAGCTCTGACCGTCGACCCATCACCCATTCGACACAGCTTTCTTTAAACTGTATCAGCATCGCGGTCAGGTCGTTATAGAACTATCAAAATAGCGGTTCAAGGACTATGCGGGGATAAAGCCAATTAAAAAAAGTACTTGGACCCCCTCGTCTAGATGTCGGACAATTTCTTTATATTTGTGATAGGATAGATCTAGCGATTGCAGCGCGTGTTCTCTCTCCTTCACGGAAGGATCTTCCTTCCGAGAAGAAATGAAGGCGTCCATCCGGATCTGAAAAATGAGGACGTTAGGACGAAGACGGAAATGATACCCGGCCGGAAACGACGCTTTCCTTCAAACTCTCCAGAAGCTCCGACTGCCTAGCAGCACTATCTTCAATGTCGCGCCGGAACTTGTCATACTTGGCCAGCTCCTGATCCAAAGTGTCCTCGAACATGGATGGCTGAACCTCGGCCCATCTCTCCAAACCTGCTGCCTCCTTTACAATGCGTACGCTGATATCGTCAGCATCTGCAAGGCGCTTCGCTCGCAACACCAGTTGATTGCGATCGCGCACAAGATCATCCAGCTGTTCCAACAGCACGCGAAGTGCACGTGCATGAGTCTGCGTTTCACTGATTGCCGGTTTACGGGGACTTGACCATACAACGGTGGAGGAAGGTACAGCGGCCTCCAGTTTTGCCTAGAGTAGTAGTCGTGAACCGGGATGAGGGCACGCGTCACGTTGAGCTACGTACTTCGTCCCAGGTCAATTGAGCAATACACTTTTCCCATTCGTCCCATCTTTGTTTTATGACGGCATCGCTCTCCGCCGCCTTGTCAAGAATGTTGCGGTAGCGCTCGGCATTTGATGTTAGTTGCTCGTTCGCCTGATGGGAAGGCATCCGTTGGGTCGGTGTACTCCTGCGCAGCCGTTCATCCTCCGAGGCTTCCTGATCTAAGATATCAAGGGACTGGAGAAAATCATCAGGAAATGATCAATTGCGACGAGATCAAGCGCGGACCTCCGTCAGAATGGCCATGGCACGGCGTGCCAGCATCTGGACGTCCTCCAATGATTTTTCGACCCGCTCAGGTCCATTCTCCAACCGGATCTCCTCCGCTTTTTTGAGAAGACTGGGCGGTAGGCCAATGGGTTTATCCAACGCATCCAATGCGGCAGGAAGATTATGCGACTGCAATTCCCTGGAACAGTTAAATTAGCTCCCATCTCCAGCTTACGCTTACGGATGTCGTGACTGACTGCGTATAGGCATCGTAGAGCTGTTGTGCCCTGTCCTTGACAGATTCTTTGATCGCCGTGTTTCGCCTGTCATGATAGATCTCTGGAAAAATAGCTTAAAAAGGTGAACGGTAGGTAATATCCACCGCCCACCTATTGCAATCTGTGCGCCTAGGCCAATGAGCTCTCCAAATATCAAATTATTATTCCCCAGGATCTTTCTGGGTTCGAGAAGCCCCTGTGGTGCAATGCTTGAAACCATTGATGCCGCTTGGATGACCGGGAGAGAAGAAGCGGGGGGGACGTCCTGGTGATAGATCAGATCGTTGTCTCGCCGGGCGCGAATAAGATTTGAGTCCAAGATCTCCAGGAGCGACTATTGGGTGGTCGTAAAAAATATTTAGCAAGGGGTAGGATAACATACTTTGACATCTTCCATTACTGACTTAGACGCTCCCCGCCGCACCGTGGCAAACGCGCTTTTGGCTGTTGTTTGTGCCATGGTCAGGCGAGCAACTTCGTGCCCGTACCTAAGGGGTCAGGGTCAATCGCAAAACTAAGGTCCGCTGCAGCGACGCTGACTTGTTACGTTCCGCATCATCAATCGACTTTCGATACTGCGCTGCAGCACTGAAATGCAGGCACTTGACTTCGATGTGAATGGTCCACTCCTAGAAACGATTCTAAGCTGAGGGGCCCAGGAGTTACGAACGGGATTCGCTCACAGAAGGCAAAGCGCTCGATATCGGTGTAACGGCATCACGAAGTGCCAATCGGGCATTGTCATAAAGGGTCGAGACCTCAAAAACGGGTAAAAATGCAAAACAAAACAAAAAGGCATAATAACCAACCTGAGCAGCTAGCTTTGCTATAGTCCCGTTTGAGTTGCGACCTAGGCTTGGAGGTCGGAAAAGTCTGATAAGGACCGAACCAAACTCGTGATCGCACCCATGACCGCCCACTGCCACGCACACTCCTGTGCCTGCGCTAGCATGAGTGACTCCATTGAGTCGAGAAACGCTTTTGACAAGTCCCAAGGGAGCCCGTCTTCATCGGGTAGAGAGGCCTTGAGTTTGGGCCATGCGGATGCCTTCAGGTACGAGAATGTTCCGGCGGAGCTCTCGGTGACAGAACCAAATCAACCAATATTCAGCTTTCGAGGCTGTCCGGGTGAAGCCTCACCTGATAAAACGCGCTCGCTCGCTTCACACCATCCTGCGTGGTGCGGTCCTCAGCGAGACCCAACTGTGAATAGAGAGAAGCTAGGTTGAAAAGCAAACAACACCGTTCAAAGTGAAGGTTGGGTGGGGAGATGGGGATCTCATCGGGAGAGAAGACCGGCGCGTAAGGTATGTCAAGCGATACCTAGAAGGTCGTCAGACGGATGGATGAAAAGAGGCCGCAACATCCATACATCTGCTGGCAATTTCGTGAGAATAAAAGCGAGCTGTGCGTGATATCTACGATACGGATGACGGACGGAATCCACGAATTTGTACAAATCAACAACTTACTCAAGAATCACGTCGACTTGATTGACATGAACCGAACTATTCGCCACCGCCTTACGCAGTTCCTCCCATTTACTCAGATCCCATTTGAACGCTTCGGGATGAACGTTGTAACTTTTGGATTTGATGTGGTTGTAAACGGTGTCCGTTAGGGGAATAGCATAGGTTCTCTTGAAGGGGATAGACAACTGGTTCGTCATCTGCAGTTCGTCTCGTTGAGATCAAAGAGGATAGATTCGATGCAAAGGTAACAAATGTGGATCTACATCATCGACGGTGGGCTGATTGGGGGCGTTCAACCAGTCGCGCCACGCCACGTTTCACACGCTTTGGTCGGATGTGGCATACGACCTCACCCTCCCAATCTGGTGGCCCACACACATCATCCATTCACCGGTTTCTGCGGTTGTCAATACAATAATGATCGACTTAGAACGCAACCTTACGACACGCATCGTACGCATGTGCAGGGCGCAAGAACGTCGCGGCCGGCTCGAGGCCATCATCCCTCTCACCGGATGGTGCCACCGGTGACTCCTTCCTGTAATGTGCACACATCAACACGCTGCATTATCTCGACGCCCATAAATGATTTGTCGCCTTACAGCAATGATGCAATTCCTGTTGCTATTGTTGGGAGATCTTGGCACGCCCAATCTCTGCCCATGTCCCATTGCGGAATGTCAGACCAAGTAAGTACGACGCAAAAGGGTTCGTTCTTCACTTGATCGCACTTCTCTTCTGGGATCTCTTTGCATCTCCGTGACCTTAAATAGCTAGGACTTGTTGACCGTGATCATTCCCGTCCCCCGCAGCTATCGTTATGGCCTCTCAACAGCACAACCACTACGATCCCAGGAGGCAACCTGGCCCCTCGCAGAGTAGTCCTTACGCCCCTCATGACGGCCCAGGACCCTGCTACGCACCACCAGCATACCCGTGCCCAGCGCCCATGAACCGGCCACCGGCCGGTGGTGGGTATATGCCGCCTCGCGCGTCGAATGTGCTACCTTTCGTAAGTCGGCTCTTGCTGCGACTCCGTGCCCTGATTGACTGTGATTCCACTTTCCACAGAAACCGGTTCGTTTCTTTCGCCGTCCGAGTCAGCATTTCACACGAGACCGATGCTCACCAATTTCTTCAGAGGCAGAGAGTCAGTGCTCGCATCACAGCTGATACCTGGGTCATGGGCGTTATAATTAGCGTTGTGCATATATATTCCATGGTGACCACTGTTCGATCACTAAACGGATTGAACTTCAGCTGATTGTAAGCCAACACACAGCTCACAGGCGGGACGTACTTGGTCGAGTTCGAGTCGATAGACGGGAGCGGGCGACGCGAAAGGAGAGAGTTCACCGACGAAGAGTTGGTGCCCTTCGGACCAGGGAGATGACGCAACGCCATTACCTGAATCGAGACCCTGAGGTTCATTGCCCTACTGTATAAATGCCACTTCGGCATCACAAAGCTTCCACCCAGATACATTGATCGTACGCGTCGTCCTACGGATTGACACAAAGTGATTCTCTTCGTCTCTTCGTCTGATTGATCGGCTTACGTGTGGTTATCGTGACTTCCGAGTACGGTTTAGTCTTCATTGTCTACATAGCCTTGGCTATGACCCCATTATGCTGGAATCGAACTATGCCCTAATCGTCTTGGAACGCGCCTGGCAAGAGAGTACAGAAAGCGCTCTGTCACGGTCGCATTTGAAACGCGATCACCAGCGGGCGGCTGATTGGCACACGATAGATTGAATAGCAACCAACAGCGATCGAAGTGGAGCTCGCATTGATTGTGAGATGAGATGCGACTAATTTTGGAACGAAGACGTAAGGTATGTGGAATGGTCTTAGAATAACGTCAGGCGGAGGGAAGGTTTGAAAGAAGCCACGGTGCCCATGTCTGCTGGTAATTTCGTACGAGTCATGCACAATGATGCCTACGACACGGACGACTGACGAAAAACAATGAAACTATACAGAAAGATAACTTGAAGATTTCGATTTCTTTGACTTGGTTTGAACCGAACAGTTCGACACTGCTTCAGGCAGCTCCTACCAACTAAAAGTTCCGGGATAGACATTTTGATTTTGAACCGGAATGGTTGCAAACGGCGTCCGTCGGTGGGCGAGCATAGGTTTTTTTTGTTTTCTTGAAGGGGCGGTACCATACAGTACAGTCAGCTGCAGTCAGCTGCTTACACGCACGCACACGTGAGCTTCCGTAACCTGTTAAGGCCGTTAAGCGCGTTAAGGGCTTAACCGGCTCAACCTGTCAAACCGACGAAAACCATTGAACTTTGTATACGGATCGGTTTTGCTGGCAATGTGCTCCTGTTTAGTTCCTCAGGCTGTTGCAATTGCAGTGCAAGCACTTTCTGGTCGCTTTTTTGGGTGCCTCTATGTCCGCAGCCTTAAATACAGGTCCTGTTCTTGGCCATGAGCAGTTCTGTTCCTCACAGTAATCCATATGAACCCCAACTCGAACCCAGGCTATGGCAGGGCCAGGCAGATGCCTGACTACTCGCTCAATGGTTATGGCAGTCCTTATGGCTCCCAAGGACCCGACTACCCGCCCCCACAGTACTACGCCCTTCCAGGCCAAGCGCCTACTGATACTCGCCAACAATACCCTTCGCCGTCAGGTGTCCCGTCATATGCTCCCCCATCGCCGGCCACATACGACAACAGTCAGGCTATCCCTGGTGCCCACTCCTCTTATACAGAATCCTACCCGACATTCCCTGGTCGTCATACCTCTTACACAGAGTCCTATCCGGCATTCCCTGGTCGTCCTGCCTCCGGCAACTCGGCTTCCCGTAGTCCTCACACCTCTGGCACAGGACGATACGCTCGACGCTCTGCACTCCATCCAACCTTCACACCTGAAAACAGCGCATACTATTCATCACCAGATGTCGGGCTATATGCTGACGCCTCACAGCCGCCGGGATATGGTCACCAGTGGCAATCTGGCCCCTCGCTTAGTGGTCCTCCACCACCTCCTGGGGGTCCTGGCTATCTGCGCCCAGAATATGCATCGTCCCCATGCGAAGAGCCAGTACCAGCTCGTGGTGGCGGTCCACCGGCTGACGCATCGAACGCGATACCTGTGTCGGACTTTGTGAGCGAGCTCTTCCTTCGATGTCGCGCTTGGATTGACCCATATTGTACACTCTGCAGAAAATGGTTCGTCATTTTCGTTGTTGAAAGTCATCGTTTCACAGGGAATTCTCGTTCAGAGTCAAACTGTCCGTGCCCGAATCACAGCCGACACTTGGGTCATGGGAGTCATCATTGGTGTCGCTCATATTGCCTCCAAGGTGACCACCGTCCGACTACTAGACACAGATAGGTTTGGCTGATCTGAAGTCGTCAAACAGTTCACAGGCAATACGTACTGGGTCGAGTTTGAGACGGTCGAGGGACGCAGAAGAGAAAAGGTCTCCGAGGAAAACTTGCTGCCTAGGAAATGACACAACTCCTCATGATTGCGGCATCCTGGGATTCGTCTGGTTGCGCTGATGTAGGTGCCATTTCGGTATTTCAAAGCTGCCACACATGTACATGAATTGTCTAACTTGTCCTACTGATGGCGGACCAACTATCGCCTTTCGAGGAAGTAACGCCTGCACAAATAATAGCTACGTATGGTTACCGTCCCTTATGCGTACAGTTTAGTTTTTACTGCCCACATATAGCCTTGGCAACAGCCACGCTATTCTGGAATCGAATCGAAGTATGACTTTGTCATCTTGGAACCGCCGCCTTGACAATAGAATACGGGTGAGACGCTTTGAGGCGTGATTCGCGGGATCAATCGATGGGCGTCATGCCACATCAATCAGTTGGCTTGTTTGTCGGCGATGCACGGTGACTTGCGAACCACCGGGGCACTGTAAGTGAAAAAGGCTGATTGTTGCGTTGGCTGTTGGGTGAAGCCATTCCACCTCGTCTCGCAATCCCGAGACTACCCGGTGCGGCGCTGACAGGGTTGACATGCTCGCCTGTTGAGGTCGGGTAGGTAGCTTTCCCGTTGGCGGAAACGTATACGCGTATGCTGCAGCGACGACTCGTATTTCGATAAAACTTATCGAACTATGCCAGTCCGTGAGCCGGGCCGGAGATGATTAATTACCGAAAGGGGGAACAAAAGACGGCGGGCCGAGAATAAATTATTGAAGATAGGCCGTGTGTGCCTTGCTCGCCACTCAACCGTTCCCTACTCCTCATCTCTTTGTCCTCTACACGCCATCCCTTCCCTATTTCCACCCTGCCACCCCGATTCTTTTCCTATCTAGCGCTGGTGTCGCTCGGGTCACCATCTCCCCCCATTAGAAATAACGATAACCAACCAATCAATCTCGTTCCACCCTAGGATAACACTTTTCCTCCCCGCGCACATCGTCCGCCATGTCTTCCTATTCTGAATCCCCGTCCTCCCCCGCAACAATGTCATCTCGGCGTCTCACAAACCGAAACACAAATAGATACAGTGTGACGGCCTTGTACAGCATGGCTGCCGAACAAGACCTAGAGGTTGAAGACGATTTGGCTAGAGGTATGTACATTTCGACACAATAAGTTTTTCTTAAAGACAAACCCAAACGTTACCATTAGCGCAAAAGCGTTTACGAGACCTCAAAGCTCGTATCTCAACGCAGTCCAAGAAGAACTTTGTCTTGGAGCGTGATGTCCGTTACCTTGATCAAAGGATTGCCCTCCTTATTCAGAATCGTATGGCTCTCGATGAAGTACCTTCCCCCCCATACCTGCTTTCAACCGATATTCACAGCCCGTCTTCTCCATTATAGCAACGTGAAGTCGAGAAGCATTTCGAAGAAGTAGATCCTACTGAAGGTCAATTCCCGGACGAGCGCAAACTACAACAATATTCCAATCTCTTTTTCCTCCTCCAGTCCGAGCCTCGTCATATCGCCGCCCTCTGCCGTCTCGTCAGCCTGACCGAAATTGACACCCTCCTTCAAACCGTCATGTTCACCCTCTACGGAAATCAATACGAAAGTAGAGAAGAGCACCTTCTCCTGACCATGTTCCAGTCTGTGCTGTCCGCCCAGTTCGATACTGCGACAGAGTTTGGGTCCTTGTTACGCGCAAATACCCCAGTTTCCCGCATGATGACGACCTACACACGCCGCGGACCAGGCCAGGGCTATCTTAAGAGTGTTCTTGCCGAGCGGATAAACAGCCTGATCGAGCATAAGGAGCTGAATCTGGAGATCAATCCCGTCAAAGTTGGTTGGCCTTATCATAGTTTACTGTTCACCTGGTTCTCATGTCTCAATTCGCTCAGGTGTACGAGCAGATGATCAGCCAGATTGAAGAGGAGACCGGCTCTCTTCCCGAGAATCTTCCTCGAGGCGTAGCCCCAGAAGTTGCTGCGACCAACTCGGATGTGCAAGCTATTATAGCCCCCAGGCTGACCATGTTGATGGAGATAGCAAATAGCTTCCTCGTCACGATAATCGATAGTTTGGATGATGTTCCCTATGGCATTCGTTGGATATGCAAGCAAATTCGTAGTTTGACACGAGTACGCATATCAACCTCGTTTTCTTTCTACTCGCTGTCTCAAAACAGGGTTGTTAGAGAAAATATCCAGAGGCTACCGACATCGCGATTTCCTCGCTTATCGGTGGTTTCTTCTTCCTTCGATTCATCAATCCTGCTATCGTCACACCGCAGGCGTATATGTTAGTTGACGGTGTTCCGGCCAAGCACCCGAGACGGACATTGACTTTGGTGCGTGTTGGCAATCGGTGTTTGTGACTCTATTAATACCCGGTGCAGATCGCAAAGATGCTTCAAAATTTGGCGAACAAGCCTTCCTATTCAAAGGAAGCTTACATGGCAACCCTCAATCCCTTTGTGGAAAACAACAAGGCACGAATCAACCAATTTTTGAACAGCCTTTGTGAAGTTGGAGACTTTTATGACACCCTCGAGGTTCGTTTCTGACCGTCTCTTGTCAATTCTCAATCTGGACACCCCTCGGCAGATGGACCAGTATATGGCTCTCTCCAAGAAGGACATGATGATCCATATCACGCTGAACGAATTGTATAACACCCACTCACTGATCTTACAACATATAGAAGTGCTCGTATGTTTCGCATATGCCTAAGAAATGCCCTATCACTCATTGCCTCCTAGTCGCCCAACGACAAACAGCACCTACGTATTTTGACGGACGAGCTAGGACCAGCACCTCCCCAGGTGCCTCGGAAGGAGAACAGGACGATTGAGCTTAAACTTTATAGCCGCTGGGAGACACCCGTGCATGACATACAAGCTGCGTTTGCAGACTCGGTTTCCTCAAGTGACATGCTTTATATGGAGACCAAGTCTATCTTTGTTCAGCTGATTCGCTCTCTGCCGCACGCTACCGAGACACAACCATACAATCTCAATGCTATTGCGGAACGAGCGGCGACGACGAAGGACGCGACGCTTGTACGTAAGGGCATCAAGGTGAAGGAGATGCTACGCGAGTTGGAGGAGCTCAAGATCATCGAAGCGGGGGATGGGTATAACCTCATGCAGGACGAAGTCGCCGCTGAACTTGTCCACCTCGGGAACCTTCGCGACAAGGTCATCATCGAGACCAAGTCGCTCGAAGCCGTATACAAGACCATTCTCGATCACAACAACTACATGCGTGGGCAGCTCGAGCAATACAAGGCATACTTGCAGAACGTTCGCATTACGGCGTCCAAAGACAAAGGCTCTGCGACTGCTGTCGGGGTTGTCACGGTTGGAGGAAAGGAAAAGAAACCTCCGAAGGCGGCTGTGCTTGGCCCGTACCGCTTCACGCACGCTCAGTTGGAGAGAGAGGGCATCATTGTTGAAAGTAACGTTCCGGATACAAGGTAAGCAACTGATGCCAAAGAAGCATCAGTAACATAAATTAATCACTGGTGTATGTAGGCGCCCGAACATTTACTTCAACATCACGTCGCCAACTCCGGGCACATTCATCATAGCACTTCACTACAAGGGTCGAGAGAAGGCAATCCTCGAGATGGACCTGAAAATTGATGACCTCTTAGAGAAGGTGCGCCACCCTTACCATGATACTTTTTTTGTGATTTGATCCGAATCACCCCCTCATAGCAAAAGGACAATAAGCATCTGTTGGATCTTGAATATGTACAGCTGAACGTCCCCAAGGTGCTAGGCCTCCTCAAAAAGGTTTTCGCAAAGCGGTAAACACCATCGACGACACACACTTACCCCTTCGCGCCACCCCTCACACACATCGTCCTCTTGGCTGTCGTCATCTGCCTTCCTACTTATCATGTGTTACTTCTAACCGCTTTCCTGTTGTTGCCTGATTCCCGGTCGACTTTTGCGCGACCCTTTCTTTACCCATTCCATTCATTTGTCAGTTACCCCTCGCATCGTACCCCCCTATCATCTAGTTCCAGTTGACGCGCCCACTGTTGCCTCCGCTCCGTCATTCGTTCCGTGTACCTCCCGCTTCCCGTTACCCACCCTTTCCCGCTCTTTATTCGAGTAAGATTCGCCCTGTGTTATTTTTTTCTTCGTCCCTCTCGTTCGTCCACTGGATGTATTATTGTTGTAATTATCATTGTGCGGCGGGATGTGGCTGACATGCAATACAGGACTGTTGTGCGCAGAGTGGAAGTTGACGGGCAAATACGATGCCAATTACCATCCTGAGGGAGCCATGCTCATAAGTTATGCATTGGAATGCCAGAATACCCAGGATGCATGGGGGGAAAGGTATAATAGTCACAGATTAGTCTATAGGTCGGTTTTATCTCTATCATGATGCGACTTTCCATAAAACGCCTCTGCAAGACCTGTGTGAAGCGGGAAGAAGCAAAATGAACATCAGGCTGACCCCAGGGGACGGAGAGCCGAGCTTTGACGCACCTCGCCGCGTCTCTTTTGAGAGATGTGTCGGGAGGACGACGTTATACTCCACGAACAGATCGCCGTATGAAGTTGGGCGTTCGAAAAGTGGCATGCCCTCACCCTTGATGGTCTGCACGAAGCCGGGCTGCGTGACGTCGTCTTCGCGCACCAGCTGGACGACGTGTCCGTCCAAGTGGGTCAAGTTACGCGCGAAGCCGAGCAGGGCCTGAAAACAAAAAAGAGAAAACCAGCGCGAGAAGCAGGGGAAGGGGAGGGGGAGAGACAAGACGATGAGAAACGTGAAACATATGACGTTATTAGGTTTGCACAGCACGCACCTCGTCGACCCCAATCGTCTCCTTCCAGTACAAGCTGCTCTCCTTGCGCCTCCACCCGCCCTGCTCGGCACGACTGCGGACACGAAGGACGACGTCACCAGGCTCCCAATCTGGGCTCTCGTCTCCCTCGCCCTCAAACACGACCTCGTGGCCCTCGGGCGCGCCGCGAGGCACGTCGAGCGTGAACTGCGACGTATGCTCGAGGACCTTGTTGCCGCCGCAGGCGGGGCACAACCGCGCGATGACACGCCCGCGCCCGGCGCACTTGTTGCACGTCACCTGCGACTGCGCGAACATGCCCGGGAAAATCTGTTGCTTGACCACGCGCACGCCGCTGCCCCCGCATTCGGGGCACGGGTGTATGTCCCCGTCCGTCGCGGCGCCCGAGCCGCGGCAGTGGTCGCAGAGGACGCTCTTTTTGATGATGAACTAGGGGCGCACCGGCGCCGAGGTCAGCACATTAATATTTGGCCCTTTCTCTGATTTTTGGTAGGACGGGTAGAGGACGCACGTCAACACTTGCACCCGTGTAGATGTCTGCTAGAGAGACCTCGAAATCGCTGACGGACGTTGGCCCCCGGCGGACTTGCTCGTGCGCCTGGACTGCGGGCGAGGATGGGGCACGCATCTCTCAGAACAAACGAAAGGTAGAACAAACGATGATAGGACACGTACAGCCTCCTCCGAAGAATTGTGAGAACATGTCGAACGGGTTGGCATATTGGTGCTGGCCACCTTCGTGAGCTCTCAAGCCTTCTTCACCATGTCTGTCGTAGATTTGCCTTTTCTGCCTCTCGGTCAACACATGATGTCCTTTTCTCTCAAAGGTTATTACAACTCACTGTCGGGTCAGAGAGGATCTCATACGCTGCGACGCGTGAGATGGTGCCGTGTGGAGGCGAAGCTAATAGAGCTCACCGTGTGCGACCTCTACAAACTTACTCTCCGCGTCTGGCTCGCGATTCTTGTCGGGGTGGTATTTACGACTGAGACGTTTGTACGCCTTCTTTATGTCTTGTTCCGATGCAGATCTGTCCACTGTTTGACCAAACCGAAGTCAAGCATTCTGTTTGTATCGGTAGCAACATGTGTCACGCACAATCGAGAACTTTGTATAGGTCTGCTGCACTGATGAGTACAGCGCATGCGAGTAACGCAATGAGAATAAAGAGCGAATTGATGGCCATCTAGCTGGCTTGGAGCATGGACAAGACGGAGAGCCGAGAGGGTATGTAGAGACCTTGAGAAACACGTCGCCAATTCAAAAACACGTACACAACCTTGGTTTCGGGTTAGGGTCAAAGCTGCCTCTTTTCAATTACTACACCGTAACCTCTAGGATATCGCTAACATTGTCCAAAGTTTGTATAGAGATATGCTCGTAGATAACACTGAATGAAGAATGATTAACGAACAGACAAAGCATCGAATCCTTTGATGGGGACAGATCCCCTAATAAAACGTGTGTTCACTGTCCTGTGGATGCAAAGCAAATAAAAAAGAAATAGATCAACAGAATGCTCCCAATAAAGTGAGAATGCAAGCGAAAGCAGTGATGAGTATATGTTTGACGCCATATAGCCTGAGAGTTGCGCTGGCTGAATTAGATCCTGGTGGCCGGCCAAGCACAAGGGTCGACAGCGGCAACGGGCTTTCTGTGGTATGCACGGCGCCGCTCCCGTCGGTAAGGAGAACCGTTGCGACGGTGGGAGCCGGCGTCACCTCTGGGAGGGAGGTGACAGTTAACTTTTGGGTCGCCCCATTTTGGACTCCCACAATAAGCGGTGAATAAGTCGATGTCGCAAGGTCGCTCATAGCGACAACGGAAGTCGGGACGGAGGTATTGAAGATGTAAGAGGGGGTGGTCAACGTTGGTGTTGACACAAGAAAGTTGGGCAGGGTTGTTGGGACAGTCAGCGTAAGGGAAGAGAAAAGGGCGGAAAGTGAAGCAGGCGGGAGAGGTACCGCACCCACTCGAAGTGGATAAAACCCGATTAAAGGGGGCTCCTTCTCGGCAATGCCGTAGCTAATGTGACACATGAGCACGTAACCTCGACCATAAGGTCGACGATGATCACACCTGAACACAGTGTAAACTGTTCTCAAAAAAGCGGTGCCTATTTGCCAATCAATACCATCTGGGCTTGGAGAGGAGGCCTTCGGCCACGTCAGACACAAATCAGGTTCACCCGAAGTAGGACCAATGATGTAGTCAGATGGGAGGAGCGTATAGTTCCCCGTTCTATGATGGTACGTCTGTTTACAAACACAGATAGAGTCAAAAACAAGGTTCGCCAACTCACTGGAAAGTGATGGTCATGGTCAGATTAGTATTGCATGGAATTGCCCATTGTCCAGCTAAGGAAGGGCCAAGGTAAGATTCTTGCGAAACTATCAAAGAGCGATGGCGACAGACAGGAATCAACTAGGCGGCTGCCGTCAACAACAGAGAAAAGACGCTCGACCTGAAAAAGACAATCAGGATTCCCAAGTGAAGTAGAGACGCTTGAGAGGCAGAGCTCACGTCTTGGTAGGGTCCAAAGATTCCAGAGGTGCCACTGTAACGAGTGATGTTCTAGCTAAGAGTAAAGAAAGGTGAGACATCGCTCACAGGTCGATCAAGGCCATGGACTGGTTGGAATTTGCCTGGGGATACGTGGGTTGTAACCTAAAGGCCTGACTCCCAACCTATGAACATGAAATATGAACAGAAGTCAACAAAGAACTCCGCCATGTTACTCACTGTGATAGTTGAGATAGGAATGGCCCATTCGAGGTAGCTAGTCACATTATTTTCGCTGCCAACCGGCTCAAACGGTGCGACTTCCATCCATTCAATAAGGCTGACATTTTTGACAATTGTTGAATCCACAGCGCCTACATGCATGAGATCAGGCGGTTGTCCTTCAGTTGTGCAGCAGCCTCACCAAGTGAAAGAGAGCCAGGCGATGCATTGCGCTGCAAGCTTACGCCGAAAAGGGGATAATCCAGCCGGCCTGGCTGTGCTAAATTGGCAAAAAAAGGCATGCCTATCCGGTTCCTCTGTCAGAGTTACGAAAACGCAATAAACCAACGAGTTGACATACCGTTTGCCGCCAACCTGTTAATCCTGGAGAGTCGGGGAAAACCAAGGCCGAGGATACCACTAACTTCATCAACAAAGGTCACGTTCGTGAAGTTCATAAGACCTATAAAGAGACCTTAGAGAACAATGACGCCCCGGAAAGAGGTGTCACTGACCGAAAGCCTGTTGGGATACGGTGAGACTTCCAAGGGTAACTGCTTCATCAGCGACAACGCCTAATGCATCTAGGAGAAAGTTGAGACTGCTGCTGCAAAGCGGTCACATAGATACGAACATGTGGTATCGGCAAAGCGTACGTCGAATGTAGTGGCATTATTGTTGACGGTGACAAACGATGGACTGGCGTAGGTCAAAGGATACTTGGGCAGGGACTTGCATTGGGCAGCGGTGCAGTTTGAGGAGACAACCCAGAAGTCTGATGACGCCGTATCCACTGCGACGCGAAAACTGATGTTTCCGGCGGAGATGACGGAGTAGTACGTCCTGCGGACGGGGGTGATGCGTGAGCCCGGCGCGACGCGAGATGAACCTGCAAAACGCACTGCTTGTCGCTGGCGAGAACCAACGGGACGATACCAGCGGACGTGAGAGTGACGTTGGGGCTGCTGGCCGTCGAATTGGTCGTTGTCGTGTTCTGCGAGGTCTGGCGTCGGACAATGCTGCGTAGTGACGGCGCTAGTCGCCGAGGGGTTTCGTGAGCATGCGCTGCCTGGACCACATCCAGCACGACGAGAGAGATGAGAAGGAGAGAGAAAAAGGAGAGCATGAAAGGGAGAGGTAGGAGAGGTAAGTAAGTATGGGCACTATTCCATAGGGCGCCGTGTTACGAACCCGTGAAAAGGAGGGAAAAGAGTGGATGTATCACTCTATTGCGGTAACCGCGGCCTCAGCTCAGCGCGCCTCCCTTCTTCGGCACTACGTTTAAAACCACCGCAGTCCTCCCTTGTTAACGCCCTAGTAGGGTCATCATCTGATTTTATACTTCTTGGCCCCTTACAGCAATACGTGGATACGGCGTAATGGGCTTCCCTCGTTCTGATCGATTTCTTCCCACTTGCGCAGCTGCCTTGTCATTCAGGAACGGCTTAATCACTTCGTTTTGTTTGGTGGCGGCAGCTCAGTATACACGCATACTCGCCGTGATTCACGCCCCAAGATCAATACTGACTTCAAGGCCGGTGGCTCTGATATCCCTACAGCCACCATAATTCGTAGCGCATATGGTACTCGTGTTTTGACTGGCAACCTTTCATCCGATGCTGGGTGGAGGAAGAGCAGGCAAGTGGCAGATGATAAATCATACACCGGCAGGCAGCCGCAGGCTTTTCCCATTCCAAAAGTTCATCATGGCAGTGAGTGGTAATCATATGACGAAGCACAACCTATTGGAGTGATGCAGGGGATAGTAAACGAGACAGCACAGAGAAAAGAGCAAATGTCCGCATTTGAAGATGTGGTGGCACAATTTGGGTTCTGGAAAAAAAACATGGACGCGTTAGCGGAACAAGACGCCGAAAAGATATTACACACAAGCTGCGTGTCAGGAGAATTGAACCTCGAGAGGGGATTAGTCGCTAGGTGACGCGTGACGGCGTATGGGGTGCGCGGTGGCGTTTTCGCAACTGGCGATCGAGCTGACTCGGACCTCATGCCAGAGTACACAAGAAAGCATAGGTCATGTCTGGTGGAAGGGAAGAGACGTTATCAACCCCTCGCGGTAATAAGGATAAGTGAAGACTTGCCAGATAGTCAACAATCTTCGCATCGCTCAAGATACTCTCTCTGAAAGTACCACTTTTCTCATTCGGGCCCATAACCTGTACTAACCCGTGTCCACCGAGGGGTATGGTTAAGACAGGTTTGACTGTAGTATACAGTATTACTGAAACTCTCTCCTTCAAGTTACCAGGCACACGGGCTCTCGGTATCACATATACATTATACCGTAGCCGACATGACGCTTGTGGTCCCTGGCTGAGTGCTGACCTCTCGCTGTGTACTTTCTCCTCAACACGGCTTCCGAACGAGATCACTTCTATCTACAACCACGATCTATATTTGGGTGGGCGAGCCCACTACACACTCTTTTAATCCCTGGATTTATGCAAGCAACCCTCGACTCCGTGGCCCCTCACTGGTGTTGAGCCACGCTTCGTATTCGGTTTATTGTTGCGGCTTTACGCAGCGTTGATAACTCGGCTCGGTCCAGGTTACTGCTCACCGCTTACGGGCAGTTTCGGAAACGCAGAGAGGATGGGGATGTGATGTTGTGAAGACAATATTGTAAGGTCAGCATGCGCTGTAGCTTCGGAAACGAGCGCCGCGGTTTATGCTTCTGTTGTGCTCATGCACATCATTAATCGAGGCCGAGTCTCGCACTCACTCATATCGCTACTAGTGCCGTAACTGGAATTTATGCTTGACCGCCGTATCGTGGCTGTCAGACCATCTCCCAGTCAACAGGATGAGGGTACCACAGAAAACTGAGAAAACTCGGATGAACGTACGTCCAATGCGGCCAGTGCGGATCCCGCCCGCCTTCCGACGCTCTCATCATAACCCTATGGGAATTCTGTTTGCTTTCGTAGGATCTCCTCGATATCTCGACTCTCGAAGCGAATCGGCCCTTGTGGTCAGCTTCAAGTTGGCGTGGTGATTTTTCTCAATATTCTTATGCGCAGATGCGACCTTGTCATGTCATCTTGGTGAACTCTCCACCTCATCGCATTTCGTCGCTATAGCTGCCAGTTGAGCATACTTAAGAGCACCATGCCAGGAGCCGACAAGAACACTAACCCACTATTTTCTCTCTTCCCCCTTCCCCCAGCTCGCCGGTCTATTTTCATTATATCATTCTGCCTTGTCTGCGTCACTCCTTAGCGAACCACTCTCCTTCTGCAGGCATACTAGCCATCCACTCCTTAGGACTCAAGGTGCTTACACAAAAGAAAAAAAAACATGGTTTCAAACACGCTTTTCTTCGCGGCCATTTCGGTTGCCCTGGCGAGCCAAGTTTCTGCTCATGCTAGTAGGCCCCGTTTTCGAAACCAGCTCCGGCCTCGCCTCACGCTGATATGCATTTCGC
>Ga0137394_10000337_pt1 | contig 32564 bp, 32 predicted proteins | sample czobulk116metaG_FD_108278 | JGI IMG/M metagenome (GOLD analysis project Ga0137394, IMG submission 108278) | Vadose zone soil microbial communities from Angelo Coast Range Reserve, California, USA - czobulk1.16 metaG | ecosystem: Environmental > Terrestrial > Soil > Vadose zone | place: USA... | reverse complement strand
GGCTGACTGCAGATTCCAATCTCACAATCTGCAATCAATCCGCAATCTGAAATCTGCAATCAGCAATCTCTGGCTGGTGATCGCGCTCGCCGTTGCGTCGGGCCTGTCGGTATCATGCACGAGGCGTCCGGCCGCGACCGGCCCCTCGAACGATCTCCTCATCGTCGGCTACGACCGGGAGCCGGACACGCTCAACCGGTTCAGCACGCATATTCTCGAGGACATTCAGACGTGCGTCGTCGAAGGGTTGACGACGACCGACGAGCGGATGCAGGTGGTGCCGCTGCTCGCGACCGAAGTGCCGACGCCCGAGAACGGCGGCGTGCGCATGCGCGCCGACGGCGGCATGGACGTCGTCTGGAAACTTCGCCCGAACGTGAAGTGGCACGACGGCGTGCCCTTCACGTCGGACGACATCAAGTTCACGGTGGAGGCGATCAACGGTCCCGACTACCGCCCCGAGAGCACCGACGGGTTCGATCGGATTGGCTCGGTCGAAACGCCCGATCCGCTGACGGCCGTCGTGCACTACAAGGAAGTGTACGCCCCGTACGCGATCCAGTTCATCCGGGGCGCGCTGCCCCGGCACGTGCTCCAGGGACGCGACATCGATCGCGCGCAGGACTACAACCGCAAGCCGCTCGGCACCGGACCGTACCGGGTTGCCGAATGGAAGAGCGGCGAGTACGTGCTTCTCGAGCGCGTCCCGCACTACTGGCGGGGCGATGCGCTGCCGAAGATCCGGCGCCTGATGTTCAAGTTCATCCCCAACACGAACACGCGCATCAACCAGCTCAAGAGCGGCGAGGTCCATCTGGTCGCGCTCGTCCCCTGGGACAAGTACCGGGAGATCGGCCGCTTGCCGTCCATCGTGGTGCACAAGACGCCAGGCAACGCCTACGAGCACGTGACGCTGAACGAACGCCACTTCCCGCCGTTCGCCGACGTGCGCGTGCGGCGAGCGCTGATTCACGCGATCGACCGGGAAACGCTGACCCGCACGATCCTCGACGGCCTCGCGCCCGTCGCGCACGGCCCCGTTCAGCCGCTGTCGTGGGCCTACACCGACGAGATCACGCGCTACGCGTACGATCCCGCGCGGGCGCGGGCGCTGCTCGACGAAGCAGGCTGGAAGGATTCGAACGGTGACGGCATCCGCGATCGCGACGGACGCCCGCTCTCCTTCACGCTCATCACGCAGGCGGCCTTCGCGATTCGGGAAAATGTGGCGCAGGCGATCCAGCAGCAGCTCCGGCAGGTGGGCGTGGACGCGCGCGTCGAGCTGGTCGACGGGACGGCCATCAGCAGCCTCTGGTTCGAGGGGCGGTTCGACGCCATGCTGCACTGGTGGCAGATGCCGGCGGATCCCGAGCTGACGCTGTTCTTCGCCGCCGATCGCACTCCGCCGGCCGGGCGCAACATCAACTACTTCACGGACGAGGCGCTGACCAGGATTCTGTACGCCTCGGATCGCACCGTCGATCGCGACGAGCGCACGCGCCTGCTGCGCCGCGCGCAGTCGATGCTGAGCGACGCGGTGCCGGAGATTCCGCTCTACGGCATCACACGGCTCGACGCCGTGCCGGCCGCGCTCACACACTTCAAGGGCAACCCGACCAACACGGGCGTGTTCTGGAACGTACACGAATGGAACATTGAAATTAAGAATTAAGAATTAAGAATTTGGAATTCGTGAACGAATTCTAAATTCATAATTCCGAATTATTCCGAATTCCAAATTGCGCTATGGGTCCTTATGTCGTACGTCGTCTGTTTCAAGCCGTTCCCCTTTTGCTCGCCATCTCGCTCCTCGTCTTCCTGCTGATTCACGCCGCGCCCGGCGGCCCGCTCGCAATCTATTTGTCGAACCCGAACGTCCGGCCCGAGGACATCGAGCGGCTGCGCCGGGCGCTCGGCCTCGATCAGCCGCTCTGGCGCCAGTATCTCTCGTGGCTCTCGGCGTTCGCGCGCGGCGACTGGGGCTACAGCTTCAGCGATGGACGTCCGGTCGCCGAGCGGGTGCTCGAGCGGCTGCCGGCCACGCTCGAGCTCACTGGCGTCTCGGTCGTCGTCGCGCTGCTGCTGACGTTTCCAGCCGGCGTGTTCGCGGCGGTCTTGCGCGGGCGCTGGTTCGATCGCCTGACAACGGCGCTGGCGGTCGCGGGAATCTCGCTGCCCGCGTTCTGGTTCGCGCTGATGCTGCAGATCGTGTTCGCCATCGGGCTCGGCTGGTTCCCTTCGTCCGGGCGGACGACCTTCGGCGGCGGCGATATCGCGGACCGCGCGCAGCATCTCGCGCTCCCCGTCGCCGTGCTGGCCTGTCTGCTCGCGGCGGGATGGTCGCGGTATCTGCGCGGCTCGATGATCGAGACGCTCGCGCAGCCGTTTGTCTCCGCGGCGCGGGCGCGCGGCATTCCGGCACGCCAGGTCGTGCTGCGGCATGCGCTCAGGAACGCGCTGGCGCCGATTGTCACCATCGTGCTGCTCGACGCGGCGCTGATGGTCTCGGGAGCTGTCGTGACCGAGAGCGTGTTCGCGTGGCCCGGCCTGGGCAGCCTGTTCACTGAAGCGCTCGCGCGGCGTGACTACACGGTGCTGATGGCGCTCCTCATGCTCACATCGACAACGGTGGTGGCGCTGAACCTCGTCGCCGACAGCGCGTATGCCCTCCTGGATCCGCGGATTTCGTCGTGATGCGCCGGCACTGGGCGGCGGTCGTGCTCGCGGCGCTCATCGCGGCGGCCGCCGCGGCACCGATCGTCGCGCCGTACGCGCCCGACGAGCTCGACCTCTCGCACCGGCGCGAGCGGCCGAGCCGCGCACACTGGTTCGGGACCGACGAGCTCGGACGCGACGTCCTGGCGCGCGTGCTATATGGCGCGCGCGTCTCTCTGGCGGTGGGGCTGCTCTCGGCGGTGGTGGCCGGCGCGTCGGGCGTGGCGATCGGCGCGTCCGCCGGCTACGCGGGCGGCGCGGTGGACAACCTGTTGATGCGCGCAACCGACGCGATGCTCGCCGTGCCGCGGCTGCCGCTGCTGATGATCGCCGCCGCCGTCTCCCAGCCGTCGGTGGCCCAGCTCGTGCTCCTGATCGGCGTCGCGAGCTGGATGGAAACGGCGCGGATCGCGCGGGCGGAGGTCCTGTCGCTGCGGGCGCGCGATTTCGTCACCGCCGCGCGCGCGCTCGGCGCCGGCCGTGCGCGGCTCATCGCCGCACACCTGCTGCCGAATGCCGCGCCGGCCGTGATCGTGTCGATGACGCTGGCGGTCGGCCGGTCGATCCTGCTCGAGTCGGCGCTCAGCTTCTTCGGTGTCGGCGTGCAACCGCCGGCCGCGAGCTGGGGCAATATGTTGTATCAGGCACAGTCGGCGCTCGGCACGGAGCCGTGGCTGGCGTTGTTCCCGGGTCTCTTCATCTTCGGCACGGCGCTGTCGGTGAATCTCGCTGGCGACCGGCTCGTCACCACCGCGCAGCGCTGACGGAAAGACGGCGATAATTTCGACATGGGACCAGACTCGGGTCTGACCCCGGTCTGACCCTGGTGTGGCCCCGGTCTGACGCCGTTGCGTGTTCGCTGATCTGATGACGCCTCTCCTCGAGACATCCCGCCTGTTCCTGCAGCCGCTGGAGCTCGCCGACGCCGAACAGGTGCAGCGGCTGTTCCCGCATTGGCAGATCGTCCGCTACCTGGCGAGCGTCGTGCCCTGGCCGTATCCACCGGATGGCGCCCGCCAGTTTTTCCGGGATGTCGCGCTGCCGGCAGTCGAGCGCGGCGACGAATGGATCTGGACGCTCCGCCTCAAGACCGATCCGGATCGGATCATCGGCAGCATCGGCCTCAAGAGATCGGACAAGAAGAACCGCGGATTCTGGCTCGGCCTTCCCTGGCACGGGCAGGGACTGATGACCGAGGCGGCCGACGCCGTCACCGACTACTGGTTCAAGACGCTGAAGTTCCCCGTGCTGCGCGTGCCGAAGGCTGTCGCCAACGTCGCGTCGCGCCGGATTTCGGAGAAGGCCGGCATGCGTGTCATCGAAATCGAGGAGCGCGACTTCGTATCGGGCCGTCTGCCTTCGGAGATCTGGGAGATCACTGCGGAGGAATGGAATGCTCGCCGGCGATAGCCGATGACGCGCGGTGAGCGTATTAGACTGCGTTGATGTCGAGCACGCGCGAGACAGGGTCTCCGGTGCGGCCGTGAGCGAACGCGGGTGGAAGCGTCGGCGGCCGGAGCTCAGAAAGCTCGAACGGCGCGAGCTGAGCTGGCTGTTCGTCGGCCTGGGCGCATGCGTGCTCCTTCTGATCTTCGTCATCCTGGCGGGTGAAGTGATCGAGGGTGACACGCAGGCCTTCGACGTCAAGATCGTGCGGGCGCTGCGGGATCCGGCCGATCCGTCCAAGCCGCGCGGCCCCGCGTGGCTGGAGAACGCGCTTCTCGATCTGACCGCCCTCGGCGGCCCCACGGTGCTCGGCCTCGTGGTCTTCGCAGCAGCGGGATTTTTCCTGCTCCAGCGACGCTATCGGACCGCGCTCTTCATCACGATCACGTTGTTCAGCGGCGAGCTGGTCAACTCCGCCCTGAAGCACGCCTTCAATCGCCCGCGGCCGACCGTCGTGCCGCATCTGCGCGAGGCGTTTTCCCCGAGCTTTCCGAGCGGCCACGCGATGGAGTCGGCGATCGTCTACCTGACGCTCGGCGCGATGTTGATGCGCATGGCGGAGAACCGCTTGACGAAGCTGTATTGCCTGGGGATGGCGATCCTGCTGACGGTGCTCGTCGGCGTGAGCCGCGTCTACCTCGGCGTCCACTATCCGACCGACGTCCTCGGCGGCTGGATCATCGGGTTCGTCTGGGCATCGGCCTGCTGGCTCGTCGAGCAGCGCTTCGAGGCGAGCGCGGGCATCGACGCGGACAAAAACAAGTCAGCGTGAACACGGCTGCCCTCAGTCCACGTTGAACCGCCGGGATCGCCGAGCTCGCAGAGGATTGTTCTTCCTCCGCGTGCTCAGCGCGCTCTGCAGTTAGTCGTCATTTCCGGCTCGCCGAGCGCGATCATCCCGCCGACCGCCACGGCCGCATCGAACGCGTTGCCGCCCTTCAGCAGCATCTGGAGGCCGGCGGAGGAGGCGATCGGGTGGCCTGTGGTGACCAGGCCGTGCAGATACGCCCGGTCAGTCCGCCGGGGCTACAATCAGCCGCCATGATGCACCACTCAACGTCCGCGGCGCGACGCCAGTTTCTCAAGTTCCTCGCCGCCAGCCCGTATGTCGCGACGCTCGGCGGCGTGGCGAGCTTCCTGCAGCGGAGCGCCTTCGCACAGCACGCGCCGGAGATCGCCGACGTCATTGCGGACCCGGCCGCCGCGCTGAGCGTCTTCGATTTCGAGGAGGCCGCTCACCGCAAGGTCCAGGCCGGCCACTGGGCGTACATGGCGAGCGGCGTCGACGACGACGCCACGCTCCGAGCCAATCGCGAGGGATTCAAACATGTCCAGCTGCGTCCGCGCCGCCTGCGCGACGCCACCAAAGTCGACATGCGCGTGGATCTGTTCGGGACCGTCTACAACAGTCCGATTTTTCTCTGCCCGACGGGCGGCGAGAAATCGTTTCATCCCGACGGCGAGCTTGCCGTCGCCCGCGCGGCGAGGGCGCGGGGCACCCTGCAATTTCTCTCGACGGCGACGTCGACCGGCGTTGAAGACGTCAACAAGGCGCTCGGCCGCCCCGTGTGGTATCAGCTGTACGCGCCGAGCTCGTGGGACGCCTGCCAGCAACTGCTGCGACGCGTGGAAGCCGCCGGATGCTCGGTGATAGCCCTCACCGTCGACAACACGACCGGGCGCAACAGCGAAACCTACCTCCGCACCCGGCCCAGGGATCTGCACCAGTGCACCGCATGCCACAAAGGCGCGCAGCCCGGCCCGACGATCGACGAGCGCCGGATGTACGACGGGATCAACATGACCGGCGTCAGCTCTTCGAATCCCGCAATGGACTGGGCCTTCGTCGATCGCCTGCGCAAATTCTGGAAGGGCAGATTCATCATCAAGGGGATGGATACGCGCGAGGACGCGCGTCTCTGCGTCGAGCACGGAATCGATGGCATTCTGGTATCGAACCACGGCGGGCGCTCCACCGAAACGGGGCGCGGGACGATCGAGGCGCTGCCCGAAGTGGTGGCGGAAGTCGGTGGCCGCATTCCGGTGTTCCTCGACGGCGGCGTTCGCCGCGGCACCGATGTGTTCAAGGCGCTCGCGCTCGGCGCGAAAGGTGTGGGGATCGGGCGTCCGTTCCTGTGGGGTCTGGGCGCGTTCGGGCAGTCGGGTGTCGATCGCGTGCTCGAGATTCTGCAAGGCGAGCTGAAGCTGGTAATGGGCAACTGCGGCACGCAGAGTGTTGCCGATATCACCCGCGCCTACGTCGCGACACCCGACTGGCGTGTCTAGCGGCGTTGCACAAGGGGCCGTGAAGAAATCCGACTACGACGATTTCGCGTACGTCAGCGTGCGGGTCGTCGATCCGCCGCCCGATTCGAGATCGCGCACGAGCGTCAGCGTCCCGCCGCTCACGCTCAGGATGTCGCGCCCCCAGTTCATGCCCTGTTTGAAATGCAGGTGCAGCTTCGGGCCCTCCCAGTGCGCGCGTGTCTTGAGCGCAAGGACCTCGCCCGGCGGCGTCGACACCGTCTTGTTGTCCAGCGTGAAGACTGCTTTCGCGGCTCCGATCTGGACCGCGACCTCGCTCCCGCTCTGCGTGATCACGATCGTCTCCGGCGCAGCGGCAAACGTCGTCTCGGCGTAAGGGCCGCTGATCCCGCCGCCGCGCCCGCCGCCACCTCCCGTCGGCACAGGCGGGTCGGTCTTGCTGAGCTTCCACGTTCCTGAAAAGTCGGCGCTCCCCTGAGCCGGCGCAACCGCCGGCATCGCCACGGTCAGCGCCAGCACGATCCACGCGCTTCGCATCGTCATGTCCGCAACTCCTTCGAAGCGATGTGTTGTAGGGCGACCCCTTCCGGGGTCGCCGGAAGTCACTGTCCCGTGCCGGTGGTCTTCGCCATCAGCGGCTGAGCCTTGAAGTAATGCGCCGGGTCGGCTCCCGGCCGTGGCCGGAATTTCTGTGAGCGCCCGCCGAATACTTCCGCCGTGTACAGATTTCCATCCGAGTCGCTCGAGAACTCGTGAACGGACCAGAACAGGCCCGGCACGGTGCCGTGCGTGCCCCACGCGTACAGCAGATGCCCGTTCAGGTCGTACTTGAGGAACTTGTCGAGCGGGCCGGAGAACACCCAGAGAAACTGATCGTCGCTGATGCGGATGTGGTACGGCTGCTGGATGTTGGGGAACTGATCGAGGTACTTGCCGTTCTCGTCGAACACCTGAATGCGGTTGTTCGCGCGATCGGAGACGTAGACGCGCCGGTTGCGATCGATCGTGATCGAGTGCGGCGTGTTGAACTGGCCATTGCCCGTGCCGCGGGTGCCCCACGTCAACAGGAACTTGCCGTTCTTGTCGAACTTCGCGACGCGCGTGTTCCCGTAGCCATCGCTCACGAAGAACGTGCCGTCCGGGAGCCACGCGAGGTCGGTCGGCCGCTTGAAGTGCTTGTCGTCGTTGCCCGCCTCGTCGCGCTCGCCGAGCGTCATCAGCAGCTTCTTGCCGTCGTTCGAGAACTTGAAGATCTGATGGTGGATGTCGTCGACCACCCAGACGTTGTGCTCCGGATCGTACGGGCTGATGAGCACCGAGTGCGGCCCGCGGCCGTCCTCGAACAAGTGATCCCACTGCGTCCACGACTCGACCGCCTTCCCTGCGCCGTCGACGACGACGATGCAGTTGCGGAATTCGGGGGTGGGCGTGGTGGCCTGCTCGTTGAACGATCCCCAGAAGCCGGTGAAATTGTTCGGCAGCCTGGCCGGCAGTTTCAGCTCGCCGCGGTTGGCGATGAAGATCCGGTTCGGGGACTCCGCAAAGATACCGCCGGTCGATCCCCAGATGTAGCCCGGCCTGGCAAACGCGAGCGGCTGCGGCCAGCCCGGCACCACGTCATAGGGGCCCGTGCGGTCGTCGCCGCCTTTTTCCTGGAGCAGCGCCGGTGCCGCGAAAAAGCTCAGCCCGGCCGCTGCGAGCAACGAGAGAAGGAGCGTGCGCATGCGAACCCTCCGTTGAGCAACAGGTGTGTGCCGACGTTAGGCGCTCCCGCGGGCGCTGTCAAGGTCGCGCCGGCGTCTTGCCAGCGTCTGTGTCAGAGCATCTGATGTGCCTGCGTCACGCCGAAATCTTTCCCCGCAGCATCTCCTCGATGTCGTCGATTTTTTCCGCCAGCTGATTGACCTTTCGGGACAACCCCTGCACTTCCGCCTCGGCGCGGCGGTTCACGTCGTAGTCGAGCTCGCCGCGGAGGCGATCTTTCGTGTCCTGCCGATTCTGGCTCATCATGATCACCGGCGCCTGGAGGGCGGCGAGCATCGAGAGAAACAGGTTCAGCAGGATGAACGGGTACGGATCCCAGGCGGATCGACCGAGGACGACGTTCGCGGTCGAGTACACGACGAGGATCATGAGAAACGTGATGATGAACGTCCACGAGCCGCCGAAACCGGCGACCACATCGGCGATCCGCTCGCCGAACGTCGACTCCTTTTCGATGAGCTCGTTGGGGTTGCGCGCCGCGCGCACCCGCACCAGTTGCTGCGCGGCATGAATCTGGCGCCCCAGCACGGTCAGCATGTCCATCCCCGCGTGCGGCTTGCGGAGCAAGAGCGTCTCGATGTCCTTGCGGTCCACTTCGATGCAGATTGTGTCCTCTATCGCCACGGCATTCGTCTGGTGCGGCGACTGGTCGAGCATCGAGGCGAAGCCGAAGAACTCACCGGAGGAGGGCTCGTCGACGATGACGTCCTGGTGATCCTCGTCGACCGTGGTCACGCGGACGGCGCCCGAGACCATGACGTAGGCGCGGCCACCCGGATCGCCGATCTTGTAGATCCGCTGGCGCGGCGCGAACTGCGTGAGATCGACCTGCCCGGCCAGCACGGCGATCTCGTCGTCGTCGAGCAGCCCAAACAACGGAACCTGACGCAGGATCTGCGGGTCGCACGCCATCGTTTCACCTCGAGAACGACGATTTCCACGTTAACCGCGGAGCACGCGGAGCTCGCAGAGAAGGCTCTTCGCTGCGAGCTTGGATACTCTCCCGGGCGGCCGCGAGTCACGCACACACGCTCCCGAGGTAACCGCCGCCACCACAATAGCTGACGTCCTGGAGCTGGATGGGGATGCCGTCCGGATCGGTGAAGTACAGCTCGGGCGTTCCGCCTGGAGCGCCACCGCGGTTCTCCATCCGCATCGACACGTACGACACCAGCGGAGCGGCCGGACCAGGCGCGGTTCCCCGAGGCTTTATGCCGTACGTCTCGAGCGTCTTCAGAATCTTCTCCGGCTCGAACCCGTCCATGCTCAGGCAAACATGATCGATTCGCGGCGGCCGCGGCGGCGCGGCATTCGCGCCTCCGCGCGGAATCCCTGCGCCGCCGGTGAACATGAGGAACTGCACGCCACCGCCGACGCCGAGCAGCGGCGCCGGTCCCTGGTGCGCCTGAATCTTCAGGCCGAACAGCTCCTGATAAAACGCGTTCGACCGCTCGGCGTTCGCCACGTTGATCGTGAAGTGACTGAGGTCGCGTACCGCGAGCAGCCCTTTTTTCGGCGACGGCTCGGGAGTGGCGGCACACACACTGCCGAGCACGCCGGCGCCGCCGCAGTAGCTCACGTCCTGCAGCTGCACGACGATGCCGTCGGGATCGCCGAAATAGAGCTCGGGCGTACCCTCTTTCGCGCCGCCGGCCTCGGGGCCGCGCATCCGGACGCGCGACTTCATCGGACCGCCATTCGATCCGCCGCCGCCGGCGTTGGTCGAACCGGCGGTGTCGCTCCGCGTCACGCCGCGGTCGGCGAGGACTTTCAGGATCCGATCGACGTTGAAGCCATCGACCGTCAGGCAGAAGTGGTTGATCGCGGGCGCGGCGTTCGCCGCGGTCTGGCTCAGCGCCAGAAACCGAGGTCCGGCGCCGATCCTCAGGAGAGTCGTCGCGCCCTGGCGCGCCTGAACCGGCATGCCGAACAGGCCTTGATAGAACTCGACGCTCCGCTTCGGATCCGACACGGCGAGCGTCATGTGATTCAACGCGCGCACGCGAATCGGCGGATTTGCCGTCTGCGCGATCACGCGCCGCGCGGCAGCGAGTGCGGGAAGCGACAGCAGGAGCTGACGGCGGCTGATGATGGATGGCATGCCGCGGATTATAGCCGCAGCGCCGGCGGGTGCCGCCTCGCGGAATGAACAGTCCGCCTGAAGGCGGACACCACGTACGTGTGGTGCAGCGAGCTCGTCGTGGTCCGGCTTCAGCCGGACCCAGACAAATGCCTTGGGCAAACTCCGAGTCGGTGATGTTAGTATCGCCGGACTCAACCAGGAGCGGGACATGGCCGATGTGAGCGGGACAAGACGACGATTCATGGCACATTTCGCGAGCATCGGGCTCGGTGCGACGCTCGCGCCCGGCATCGCGTGGGCCCGCATGCAGGACGCGGGCGCGAAGACACTTACGCTCGCCATGGTCGCCGACGCGATGAAGCTGTCCGGCCTCGAGCTCACCGACGACGAGCTGAAGGCGATGGTCGACTCCGCGAACCAGAACCTCACGCGGTACGAGGAGCTGCGCGCGATCCACATCCCGAACGACGTCTCGCCGCCGTTTCACTTCAGCGCGATCGTGCCGGGCATGGAGGTGAACAGGACGAAGCAGCCGTTTCATCTCAGCGCGGCGCCGTCAGTGAAGCGCCCCGCGCGCGTCGAGGACGTCGCCTTCTGGCCCGTACGCCACCTCGCTGAGCTGGTGCGCACAAAGCAGGTGACCTCGGTGGAGCTGACCGAGATGTATCTGGCGCGGCTGCACCGCTACAACGCGAAGCTGAACAACGTCGTCACGTTCCTGGACGACGTCGGTCTATCCGAGGCGCGCAAGGCGGACGCCGAGATCGCGGCGGGCAAATACAAAGGTCCGCTGCACGGCATCCCGTGGGGCTGCAAGGACATCATCTCGGTCAAGGGATTCAAGACCACGTGGGGCTCCCCCGCGTTCAAGGGTCAGTCGTTCGACTACGACGCGAGCGTCGTCGAGATGCTGCGCGACGCGGGCGCGGTGCTCGTCGCGAAGCTCGCGACCGGCGAGCTGGCGAGCGGCGATCAGTGGTTCGGGGGGCAGACCAAGAGCCCGTGGAATCTATCGCAGGGCTCGAGCGGATCGTCAGCGGGCCCTTCGTCCGCCACCGCGGCCGGATGCGTGGGCTTCGGCATCGGCACCGAGACCAGCGGCTCGATTCTCAGCCCCTCGGCGCGCTGCGGGCTCGCGGGGCTGCGCCCGACGTTCGGCCGCATCAGCCGCTACGGCGTGATGGCGCTGTCGTGGACGCAGGATAGGCTCGGGCCGATCTGCCGTTACGCGGAAGATTGCGCCATCGTGATGCAGGCGATTGCGAAGCCCGACGGCCGCGACATGAGCGTGTCGGACATCCCGTTCAACTGGAATGCGCAGCTCGACGTGAAGAAGCTGCGGGTCGGCATCATCAGGGCATCGTTCGACGAGCTGACGGATGCGACGGTGAAAGCGAACGCCGAGAAAGCGCTCGACACGCTTCGAGCGGCCGGCGTCTCGAGATTCATTCCGATCGACGTTCCCGAGTTCACGACGAACACGAGCGCGATCAACGTCGAATCGGTCGTCTTCTTCGACGAGCACGCGCGTGCGGGGCGGATGAAGGAAGCGCGCAACGGCGGGCGGCCGAACGGACGGTTGATCCCGGCCGTCGAGTACCTGCGGTCGCAGCGCGTCCGCATGATGATGATGATGAAGCTCGCCGAAGCGACCGCGAACGTCGACGTCTACGTGGTCGCGGCGAATCCGGCCGGCGGCGGCGCCGGCGGCCGGGGCGGCACAGCCGCCGGGACGCCGGCGGCGGAGACGACGCCGGCGACGCCACCCGGCGAGCCGCCGCGACCGCAGACTCCGACGCAGCGGCACTTTGCGATGGCGAACCTCGCATGCTATCCCGCGATCAACGTGCCGAACGGCTTCATCGACACCGGATCGCCGACCAACGTCACGTTCTACGCGCGGCCGTTCGGCGAGATGGAGCTGATCGCGCTGGCGAAGGCCTACCAGGACGCGGCCGGCTTTCACTTGAAGCATCCGACCGCGCTCGATACCTAGCTGACGGCGGGCAGGTCGAGTGATTCAGGTGAGTCGGGTGGGACGAGTGGGCGCGCGACGATCGAGTCGCCGGGCCAACGACATGCACGACAGTTGTATGCGACAACTGCGCGCTCACCGATGAGCCTCGGTGATCTGGCAACGTGTTCTCGGCCGGGCGGGCGCCCGATCGCAATCACTTCCGCAGGTCGCGAAAGAACGCGCGCACGTCGTCGACGAGGAGCGCCGGCTGTTCGAGGGCGGCGAAGTGTCCGCCGCGCGGCATCTCGGTCCAGCGCGTGATGTTGTAGCGCGCCTCCAGCCAGCGGCGCGGCGACCAGATCACTTCTCTCGGGAAGTCGGCGCACGCCGTGGGCGCCTCGATGCGCCGCGGGTTCACCGCCGGCGGGGCATGCCGCGATTCATAGTAGATCCGCGCAGACGAGGCGGCCGTCTGCGTGACCCAGTACAGCGTGATGTTGGTGAGCAGCTCGTCCTTCGTGAAGATCTTCTCCGGGTTGCCGTCGCAGTCGCACCACGTGCGGAACTTCTCCACGATCCAGGCGGCGAGCCCCACGGGCGAGTCGTTCAGGGCGAAGCCGAGCGTCTGCGGCTTCGTGCCCTGAATCTGCTGATAGCCGGTCTCCTCCGCTTGAAACCCGTCGCGCGCTTTCAACCGGTTGCGCTCGGCTTCCGACAAGCCGGCGCTCGAATCGACTCCCGCCGGAGGCGGCGCGGTGCACATGTTGAGGTGAAGTCCTGCCACGTGCGCCGCATCGTTCCGGGCGACCTGCGCGCCGATGATCGCGCCCCAGTCTCCGCCCTGGACGCCGTACCTCTGGTAGCCGAGGCGCGCCATCAGCTTCGCTTCGGTTGCGGCGATGCGCGCGGGGTCGTAGCCGGCCTCGCGCGGTTTGTCGGAAAACGCAAACCCGGGGATCGACGGCAAGACGAGGTCGAAGGCGTCCTCGGGACGGCCGCCGTGCGCGGCAGGATCGGCGAGCGGACCGATGATCTTCGTGAACTCGACGAACGACCCCGGCCAGCCGTGCGTGATGAGCAGCGGCAGCGCGTTCGGCTGTTTCGATCGCCGGTGAATGAAATGAACGTTCAGCCCGTCGATCTGCGTCGTGAACTGTTCGAGCTGGTTGAGCCGCCGCTCCTGCTCGCGCCAGTCGAACGTGTCGCGCCAGTAAGCGACGAGCGCCTTCAGATACCGGAGGTCGGTGCCATACGTCCACCCGTCTCCCTGCAGCGCATCGGGATAGCGCGCGTTCGCCAGCCTGGCTTTGAGATCGGCGAGGACGGCATCGGGCACGCGGATCGTGAACGGCCTGATCGGCGCGCTGTCTGATCCTTGAGCGCCGCACACGGCCGGCACCGCCACGAGCAGGGACGCGAGGAAAAGCTGCCGGAGCATAGGCACCTCTTTGGTGCCTAGGCTAACGCAATATGCGCCCGATTGCCGGACGCGTTGGCACCGGCCGTCTCAACGCTGGCAGGCCCCTGCCGCTGGACCGCCGGCTTCGTGCGCCGATCAGCCCGCGCCCTCACATTCGATCCAGCCGCGATCCGAATGTTGGAACGCCCGCACGGAGTGTTCGATGAACGTTTCACGATCCTCGTCCCAGCTGCGCCGCGAAACCGTGATGTGCGGCCGCTCCAGACGAAGCACGTTGAACGAGTTCGCTTCCCCCCGCAAGCGATTCGAGATCGTGCCCGCCTGCACGACCAGCGCGCTGTGCCCTTCGATCTTGTAGCGCTCGGCCGTGTGGCCGATGTGGCTGACGTGCAGGTGCCCGGCGAGGAAGAGATCCGCCCCGACCGACGCCAGCTGGGCCATCGCCCTTTTCGCGCGGCCAACCAGATGCCTGGCGTCGTAGTCGTCGGGCAGATCGAAGGGGTGGTGCGTCACGATGATCTTGATCAGCCCCGGTGCGCATGCCCCCAGCCGCTCCACCGCCTGGCTGATCTGCTGCGCGTTCAAGCGGCCGTCGCCGAAGCTCAGCGAACGCGCACTGTTCAGCCCCAGCACCACCATCTCGGCGTCGACGTGGATCGGTTCGACGTCCTCCGCTATGAAGCGGCGATAGCGACCGAGCGGCGACAGAAATCTCCTCGCGACGTCGAAGAACGGGATGTCGTGGTTGCCCGGGACGATGAGGCGCGGAAATGGCAGCGCCTCGAGAAACGCGCGCGCCTCGGTGAACTGGCGCTGTCGCGCGCGCTGCGTCAGATCGCCGGAGACCGCGACGAGATCCGGACCGAGCACCGAGATCGCGTCGACGAGCGGGAGGACGAGGCGCCGGTCGATCCGGCCGAAATGCAAATCCGAGAGGTGGACGATGGTGCGCATAGGTCAATCTGCGGGTACGATGACCTCGAGCGCTCGCGGGCGCACGCGATAGTGGAGCGGCGTGCTCATCGGCGCGACTTCGCCGTCGAGCGCGACGCGCAGCCGGCGCCTTCGCGACGTGTCGATCTGCAGCTCCACGCCGGCAAACGACTCCAGCGTCTGGTGCGCACGCGCGCGCCCGGCCAACGCCAAGACGAGCAGCCCGGGAAGATCACGCCCGCGCAGCCGTGGCGCCAGGTAGGCGAACAGCCGCCCGGCGTCGAGCCGGTCGCGGGCGCCGAGCCGGATACCATCGACGTGATACTCGTTGTTGCCGACGAACACAAACGGCGTGCGCGCCCTTGTCCTCGAGTCTCCCACCGAGATCCGCACCGATACGCCGCGATACCGCCGAATGGTTCTCAGAGTCGCGATTGCAAGCGCGGTCCACTTCCGATAACCCTGACGCCGAAGCTCGTCGCGGTGCACGACGATGTCCGGATACACGCCGATCGACGAGTTGTTCACGAAGGTCCGGCCGTTCACCTCGCCGACGTCGACCCGCCTGACGCGGCGCTCGGCGAGGATGCGGACCGCGCTCGCGAGATCGAGCGGGATGCCGAGGTCCCTGGCGAAATGATTGAGCGTCCCGATCGGCAGCACGCCCAGCGGCGTCGCCGTTCCGGCGAGCGCCGAGGCCACGCTGCTGACGGTCCCGTCTCCGCCTGCCGCAACGACCGCGTCGGCTCCTGACGCCGCGGCCGCACGCGCCGCGACGACAAACTCCGCCCGCGCCGGCGACATGATGCGCGCCGGCAGGTGCGCCGCCCGGAACAGCTCGGTCAGGCGCGAGGGCATGTTCGCCGTGTTCGCCGCCCCGGCCAAGGGGTTCAGGAGGACGGTAATCACGCGTCAGAGCAGCGATTTGATCTCTGCTTCGAAGATGTCCTTGACAGCCTTCTCGTCGGGGGTCGTCGTAGCCGTCGACGGCAGGCCAAGATGCCTCTGGCACACGCGGCCGTCGCGTGCGATGAGAAAAGACATCGGCAATCCGAACACCGGCCCGTAGGCATTGTCGAGCGCCTCCGCGTGCTCGTCGCCATTCAGGATTGGATAGTTCATCTTCATCCGGACCGCAAAGGGCCGGGCGTTCTCGAATTTGTCCAGGACGACGACGCCGACGACCTCGAAGCCCCTGGCCTTGTACTTGGCGTACAGGTCCACGAAGCCGGGAATCTCCACCTTGCAGGGACCACACCAGGTGGCCCAGAAATCGAGCAGGAGCACCTTCCCCTTGTAATCGGACAGCCGCACGTACTTTCCGTCAATGTCCTTCAGTGTGAAGTTGAGGTTGGCCGCTTTGGCGTTGGCCGGGCATGCTGCGACGCCTGGCGCGGGCGCGCTCCGAGCGCTGCGCAGCCGCGGCACGCCCACGGCCACCGCCGCCGCAACCAGCACGGCCATAGTGGCGAGAATCCATCCGTTGCGCATCGGTCGGTTCCCCCCGTGAGTGAACCCTCGCATCGCGGCGTTTATTCCGCTGACCAGTCAGCGGCCGTGCGCCCGACGATCGCCGGCTGCGAGCCGGCCTGCGTCGCGGCCGCCGCATCCGGCGGGGGCCCGATCAGGGGCAGCAGCAGAGGTGAACGTCGCGCGAACAGGAAGGGTCATGGACCGCGCGCATCATATCGCGCGCCGTTCCTTCCAGGGTTGCTTCAGCGCAACGTCGGTGACCCGGCGCCCCCCGCGCAGAATGCCGCGGCGATCCGAACCGCCGGGATTGCGCCGGTCGATGGACGGCAGCGCATGCTCGATGTAATTCGGCAACACGGCGGGAAGGTGCTCGGCGGTCTCGTAAAATGCACCCGCCGACTGGCTCTCGCGGGCAAGGGTGAGGTCGGTCGAGACGGCGTAGACGACACTACGAATCATCAACCGTCGGGCGAGATACACGAGGTGCAGGCCGTTGTAGGGCCCGAGCCGAAGCTGCGTAACCAGGAGATCGTACGGCGTCAGCAGAAGACTGAGACGCGCCGACGAAAAGTCCGCATGCGCGTCGACGGTGGCGACGCCGCCCAGAATCAACGAGCAGGTCTTGCGCCTGGCGGCGTCGGGCTCAACGAGCAGGATTCGTCTTGTCACTGGCTACGCCTTCACACTACGCAACGCCTATGCCGTGTGGAGGAGAACAACGAAAACCGTGCAAACGCGGTGGGAGTTTACTTGACATGAAGCTCGCGGGCGGAGATAGTTGCGGCTTCCCAGCAATGAACTCGAAAGTCTTGCATCCCTTTCCGTGGCGCGGACGAGTGCCCGCCGAAGCCACATCCCTGCTGCCGGCCACCGAATTGCGCGTCTTACAGAAGTACCGACCGAATCTGATGATTGTCGGAGGGGGTTCGTCCATCGAATCGGTGCTGCTGGCCCTGCAACCAGGGTTTGCGCATCCGGTGACAGTCCGGCAGGCCGGCACCCTTCTCGCGCTTCCGTCGGCGGGAGGCACGCTCGTGCTGAGGAACGTGTCGGATCTGACGGCGACCGAGCAGTACGCGCTATTCCGCTGGCTCGACCGCGATCGACATCGCACGCAGGTCATCTCGGCCTCGACGCGACCGCTGATGCCGCTTCTGGAACAGGGCGTGTTCTCCGATTCCCTGTACTATCAGTTGAATACGATGTACCTCGAGCTCCCGGCCGAGTTCCTCTACGAAGCGCCTTGCGGTGACGTCCGATTGTCTTGACATCGCAGGGCGAGACTTTGTTCTCGTTTTCATCGGCGCCAGGCGGTCAACTGCGAACCCAGCGCGGGAATCCGCACTCGTTTCATTTTGGCACTGTGCGGTAGAACGCGTCGGTCACCTCGTACAGAGATCGCTCGCGATAGGCGCCCTCTTGAAGATGCTCGAGCACGCCTCGTCTGTCGCCAACTGTCCTTTCCTGTCCGAGCTTGAACTTCCCTTCGAGCGCTTCGATGTCCATGTGGAACGGCGCGATGCCTTCCATCATGCGCGACACGTAGCTGTCGGGCAGCTTCGAGAAGTCGTAGCTGGTCGAGCCCACTGACTTCTCGAACTTCGCGATGAGCCGCGCCAGCAGCTCCCGCGTCTCTCGTTTGTCGGTGATGGCCTTCGGGCGGCCCGACGCGTGCACGACCGAGAAGTTCCACGTCGGCGTCACGTCTGTCTTCTCGTACCACGTCGGCGAGATGTAGCCGTGGGGACCTCGAAACACGATGACCGCGGTGTGTGTGCCGTCGAAGGTAACGCGCTGCGGGTTCTGCGCCGAGATGTGCCCCAGGATCGTGCCGTAGGAGCCGGCTGTGCGATCCAGAACCGTTGGAATGTGGGTGATGCGAAGCGTCGGGCTCACGGTCACGACATCCACGAACGGGAACTCGTCCATGAAGTCGTGCAGAAACTTTCGCTCCTCGACCAGGTGAGCCCTCGGAATGTAGAGAGAGGGATCCGGCTTCGAAGGCTCCTGCGCGAGCGCCGATTCCTCCGCAGGCAGTGATTGCGGCGCGAGCATTCCGGAGCCTGCAAGCAGGCTCATGAGCATTGTCCGTCGGTCCATGTGCATCGTCCTCATTTGCGCGTGACAACGACCTGCTACCTCGCCGGATTATAAATAAAGAAAACGTGGGTCTTTCGCAGAAAGAAGTCGGCCATTTTGGCGACTTCTCCTCCCCGGGAGCAAAACACGTTGAAAACTGGCCGAGCCGCCTGGCACTGCCGTTGCCAATTGTTTGGCTGATTGTCCAAACAGCCGAGCGTTCTCATTGTCGACGGCGAAAGCAGTTTTGCACCCTCGGTCGTGTGGTGCCTCGCGGCCGCGGGGCTCCCGGTGCACATCCTGTCACGCGCGATCGACGTTCCGATTCGAGCCTCACGACACGCCTCGTCTTTTCACACCTGGCGCGCAAGAAGCGGAGGGAGCCTCATCGATCACATCGCCGCCGTTGCCGGCGAGGTCGAGGCAGACGTCTGCATGGCCATCGATTCAGGCGCGATTCGCCGCCTCGCGTTCGAGTCTCCGGCCCTCCCGTTTCTGTCCACACCGGTGCCTTCGGTGGTCAGCTTCGATACGGCGTACGACAAATGGCAACTTGCGTGTCTGCTGGAGCAGAGTGACCTGCCGCATCCTGAGACACGCCTCTGCACGGCTGATCGATCGTTCATGGCGACGATCGGCGCGATGCGATTCCCGGTTCTGCTGAAGCCGCGGCGCGGAGGCAACGGTGTGGGCATCACGCGATTCCGCACGCCGGAGGAGTTGCTGGCGCACTTGCGGGACCATCCAAGTGCGTGCCTCAACACCATCGTGCAGAACGAGATCGCCGGCCGGGACGTGGATTGCAGCGTGCTCTGCGAAAACGGGAAGGTGTTGGCCCACACGATCCAGCGAGGGCTGACCGAGCCGTCCGAGTGTTTTCGGCCTTCCGGCGCCGTCGAGTTCGTAGAACATGACGGAGTGCTCCGCCTGGTGACCCAACTCATGTCCGTGCTCAACTGGAGCGGGGTGGCGCACATCGACCTGCGCGAGAATCTCCAGAGCGGGCAGGTCGACGTCATCGAAGTGAACCCGCGGTTCTGGGGAAGCGTCCTGGGCTCGCTCCATGCCGGCGTCAACTTTCCACAACTGATCGCGCTCACCGCCCTGGGACTGCCGCACCCGCAGCTCACATATCGTTCCTGTCGCTATGCGAGCGGATCGACCGCGGTCAGGACGTGGCTGCACACCGAGATCGCGGACTGCCGGAGCTGGTTTGGCATCGGGGAAACAGCCCTGATCCATTCGATCACCGATCCGGGCCCGCAAATCGTGGAGTGGATGTCACGATGCGGGACGCACCTTTCCGGGTCGTTCGACGCGAAGGTCCGCGAGACACCGGGCGCGCGAAACTGACGCGCCGCGCACGGTTGCCAACGGCGCGCCTGAGGCCGCCGAGAAAAAGCTTGGATTCCCGGCGATCACTGCGTGCTCTGCGGTCAGCGTGGATTTTTCAGAGGCTGAGAAGGAGCAGAAGCAGCTAACTTTCCAACTAGGGTTTGACGCTGACTTTCAGGAGCGACGTCGTCCAGCAGCAGCCGAAGCCGCCGCCGCCGTCGCCGGAGTAGTCGTTCGCGGTGATGTGCAGCACGTAGTCGCCCGGCTCGCCGAACTTGACGTTCGTCGTCGCCTTTCCGCTGAACCCCGCATCGCCCTCCGCCGATAGCTTCTCCACCTCGGGATTCGGTTTGTCGAACGTCACGGCGCCGGGGCCGCGATACTTCGACCACCTGAGCGTTACCGGCGGGCGCGGCCTCGTCATCGGCGCGCTCGTGCCGCTCGTGTACTTCATGTCGTCGGCCGCCCAGAGTGGCAGCACGAACGGCGCGGAGACGGCCGCGGCACGGGTGGGCGCCGTGGCGAGCGTCGCGAGCGGACCCTGAAACGGCTTGCCGCCCTGCTCGAACCGGATCACCGGCGGCGTATTCTTGACGGAGATCTCCGTGAAGGGGCTCATGACGTAATCGGACTTCAGGCGCAGCGGAATGGTCTCCGTCTGACCGTTCGCGCTGACCGTCCATGTGTACTGGTCTTGATCCTTGAAATCCTTCGGCACGGGGACGGAGAACATGCCCCACTGCCGGCCGGGAAGAAAATGCGTCGGCTGACCCATATCGGGCCCGCCGGGCTCGATCCGGTTGTTGGGCCCGATCGGAATGTCGAGCTCCTGTTGCGTGTTACGGTTGTAGTAACCGATGAGAAAACCGCGGCTGCCGTCCTCGTTGTAGAACCAGCCCTCGAACGCCCCGGTGACGCTCCCGCCGAACGCTTTGCGCGGCTCGGGCAGGCGCTGCCCGGACAAAAGAACGCCGCCGGCTATCGTTCCCACGACCGCGCCGGCGGCACACAAAGTTCCGAATCGTTTCACTGCTGCTTCTCGTTGTCGTTCGTCGTCTTCACCATCTTCGCCTTGCGCTCGGCCTGCAGCGCTTTGTACTCGTCGTCGTTGAAGTACACGACGTTCATCCAGGCGTGCGCCATCTCGTCGACGGTCCGGTCGCCGTAGCCGACCCACTGATCCGGATCGGGGTTGTTCTTGTTCGCCTTCGTGTTGTCGTACCACGCGGACACGTGGATGACGGTGCCCTTCGGCAGCAGCGGCGCCGCGTCGTCGTCGTAGATGTAGTTCGTCATCCAGTTGAAGTTGAAGTTGCCGACGTAGCTGATGACCTGCTTGCTGCCGTCGGGCAGAATCGCTTCGACCTGCATCGACTTGCCGCGCAGATGGAAGTGCGGCTGGAAATTCTCGATGAGCGCGTTCTCCTTCAGCACCGTGAAGCCCTCGGTCATCGCCATCGAGTTCGGCGGGATGTCGAGCATCTTCGAGCGATCGATTCCGGTGAAACCGATGAGATAGCTGCGCTTCTTCGGCTCTTCACCCTTCTTGTACAACCAGATGCCGATCTCGGAGCCCGACGCGATCTCCTCGCCGACGGCGTGGATGTGCTGGTCCCAGGCAATCTTCTCGCCCGGCAGCAGCAGCTTGCCGGTGCCCGGCCGGAACAGGTCGTAGCCCTTGCCGATTGCCCACTCCATCAACTGCGGCCGGCGGTTGACGAGATCGTCGTCCTGAAAGCGGCCGCGGTCCGGACCATTCGCCGTGCCGGTGTTGACCGCATCGGGGTCGTTGTTCAGCATCAGATACGCGATCGAGTGATGAATGGTCCTCCGGGCCTTCAGGCTGAGCGGACGAATCTCCACCATCTTGGCCCAGCGCGGTTCGGTGATGGGCAGGTCGGCCATCGGGCGATACCAGACGTCCTGATGTACCGCCGGCATCGGGTACTCAGACGACTTGACGACGAGATCCGGCGGCCCGTAGCCGTCGCGCTCGCCCTTCCAGCCGTTGTCGGTGGTCACCGGCTTGGGCGCCGGCAGATCCTTCGGATCGCCCTGCGGCGCTCCGGCGTCGACCCAGCGGACGATTGTGTCCACCTGGTCGTCGCTCAGCGACATGTCGTTCTTGAATTTCTGTACGCCGATGCTGCGGTCGATGTGCCACGGCGGCATCTGGCGCGTCGCGACGCGCTCCTTGATGGACCGCGCCCACGGCCGCACGTCCTGGAACGTGATGAGCGACATCGGCGCGATCGATCCCGGCTGATGGCACTCCTGACACTTCGCCTGAAAGATCGGCGCGACGTCCTTCGAAAACGTCACCGGCTTCGCGGGCGTATCGGCCGCAAACGCCGGAGCAACGGCCAACACCGCGCTGATCGACAGCACGAGGCGCGGCACGCTTTTCACCAACTGGAACACGCGACCGGTCATACCCCCTCCTTACACACCACTTCCCTTATAACACGTGCACATTTTGAGCTAAAAGCAGTGTATTTGCAATCATTTCGGCGCGGCATCCGCTTTCCAAACACTTCCACGAATGTCACGGATTGTCCCCGACACCTCGCGCGTGTTCCTGAACGTGTGCTTTCGCGCCCATTCTTCAGGCAGATGCCCGGACCGGCGTAGACACTGTGTCCTGCATCCGCACGCAGCGCCTCGGTCCTTGCACGCCTACAGTGCAACCACGAAAATACGAAGCTCCACGAAGATCACGAAGAACACTAGAGGCTCTTCTTCGTGTTGCTTCGTGTCCTTCGCGCCTTCGCGGTCCCGGCTGCGTCCCCTTTCATTCGTATCCGAGCATTCTGCAGTCGGCAAAGTCGCGGCGCCTGGCGCTCAGCGCCTGGAAGGATACCAATCCCCTTGCCGGAACTCGATCGATTGCCCCTCGAGCGCGTCGCGAAACGACTGGAGGCTCGCGGCGATGTTCTTTGCGTTGGTCGTGCCCGCCGCGTAGTTCTGGTCGTAGTGATACACGTACACGACTTTCGGCTTGAGGGCATTCACGCATTCGGCCGCCGCGGCCGGCGTCATGCGGTCGAGCGGCAGGTTCATCGGCATGAAGGCCACATCGATATCACGCAGCGCGCGGATCTCGGGCACGCATTCGGTGACGCCCGCCATGTAGATCCGCTTTCCGCTCAGCGTCACCACATAGCCGTTCGCCTTGCCTTTCGGGTGGGACGGCTCCCCCGGCTTGATGTCATACGCGGCGATCGCCTCCACGGTGATGCCGGCGAATGTTTTCTTCTCGCCGTTGGCCAGCGCCACGCCCTCAGGAAACTTCGAGTGCGATGCCGGCGGCACGACCACGGGGGCGCCCGGCTTGCGAAGCGCGCGGATGGCCTCGGGGTCGAGATGATGAATCGGATCGTCGGTCACCAGGATCAGATCGGCCGGCTTCGCGCGTGAGAGGTCGCCCCGGCTCCAGGGATCGACCTGGATCACCCGGCTGCCGTCGTCGATCTGCACGCTCGCGTGGACGAGCGGCGTGAGCGTGACGTCAGCGCCAATTGCGACGCGCTGGACGCGGAACAGGAGACAGAGGAGTACGAGAGCGGCGAGCATCGTGGAGCGTATGGTCATATTTCAGCCTTTGACGACGTAGCCTTTCTTGATGAGCACATCGCGGACGCGCTCGCGAAGCTCGCCCTGAAGCTCGATCGCGCCCTCGAGCACGGCGCCGCCGGTGCCGCAGGCGCGCTTGAGCTCCTGACTCAACTCTCTGAGAAACGCCGCGTTGCGCGGGAGGCCGTCGACCACGGTGACCGTTTTGCCGCCGCGGCCCTTCTTTTCCATGCGCAGCTTCGCGACGATCCGCCCCGGAATCGGTTGATCGATGCTCGTTGAGCACCGGCAGTCGTTCACGGGCCAGCCGCAGCCGGGACAGATTCGTCCGGCAGCGGTGGAGTAGACGATCCGTCCGCCGTCGCGATCGCTCATGACGTTTGGTCCAATGATGCGCTAGAATCGGCGCGGTAGCGTAGCCGAAAGGACAGGAAGATGACGAATCAGCGCTCGCGGCGGGAAATCCTCACAGGGGGTCTGGCGGTGGCGGGGCTCGGCGTCCTGGGTATTCCGGAGTGGGTGCTCCCGGCGCTCGCCCAGGGCGAGACCGTCGTGCCCTTCACCGATGTCCCCGAGAACGTCCGGTGGGAAACGCCCCCCGACCGGCGGCTGCTCGACGTCAGCACGATCGAGGGTCCGTTTACGCCGAAGGACAAGTTCGCCACCACCCAGCACTACGGCCATCCCGTCGTCGACCCGGCGACGTTCAAGTTGAAGGTCTCGGGCCTGGTGGATCGGCCCAAGCAGCTCTCGCTCGACGATCTGAAGAAGCTGGGCACCACCGAGCTGGTGGCCGGATTCGAATGCTCGGGCAACCGCGGTCCGATCCAGGGCCTGTGCGGCAACGGACGCTGGACCGGGGTGCCGCTGAAGGCCGTGCTCGACGCGGCGGGCGTGAAGGCCGCCACGCGGGAGTTCGTGTTCTTCGGCGCCGATCACGGTGAAGAGGAAGTCGAGTGGCGGACGCAGAAGTACAAGGTCGACTACCAGTTCGGCCGGAGCCTGAATCGCGAGCAGGCGCTGTCGGGGACGCCCTTCCTGGCCTGGGCGTTGAACGGCGAACCGCTGACGCGGCACCAGGGCTCTCCGCTCCGTCTGCTCGTGCCGGGCTGGTACGGCGTGTCCAACGTCAAATGGCTCGCGCAGATCCATCTGCAGGAAGAAGCGTATCTCGGCAAGTACCAGGCGCGCTGGTACCGCACCTTCAGGGGCGAGATGATCGACGGCGAGATGCGGTGGAACGAAACCGCGATCAGCCACATGCAGCTGAAGTCGTTCGTCGCGCGCGTCGCCAAGAACGGCAGCGCGTACAAAGTGACGGGTGTCATCCTGAACGACGGCACGCCGATCAGGTCGGTCGAAGTGAAGGTGGACGACGGCCCGTGGCAGGCCGCCACGATGGATCCGTCGACGAAAGAGAAGTACGGGTGGAAGTTGTTCACGTATACCTGGAACGGCGCGACGCCGGGCGACCACACGATCGTCTCGCGCGTGACCGACACCACGGGCAAGGTGCAGCCGACCGAGCAGGAGCTGGAGAGCAAGAAATCGTTCCTCGAGCAGAACTCGCAGGCGCCGAGGAAGCTCAAGATAGCGTAGAGACAGTCAATCGGGTGATCGGGTGATCGGGTGATCGGGTGATCGGCGATTTATCGTCCGATTGCCCGATTGCCGCCGCAGGTTCTCCAGAGTCGGACGCGCACACTCCTCATGGTGGCGCTGCTGACGTCCTTCATCCTTCCAATCTGTCCTCGCCGTCGGGAAGTAGTCACCGATTGAATCTGATCGAGCCTACTTGGCGGTACGCGACGCGTATTTTTCGTTCTCGCAAATGTCTTCAATCAGTTCTGTGTCAGGCAGAAGCACGAAGCCGATGTCGACCGACCAGGGTTTCGTGTAGGCCTTCGGGTCGTCCACAGTGAGCTGAAGGTCAAGATGCCCGAAATCGCGGCGCCGGAAGCGCTCCGTCGTTCGCAGTGCGTCCGTATGGGGTAAGCCGCTGTCGTCCATCCACGTCTGGTCATTGAACCCCATGGAATCGACGACGAACGTATCGCCAGCCCACCTGCCCACGGAGTATCCGAACCATGTGGGCTGTGGATCCTGAGGAAAGGCCCGGCCGTCGGCGAAGAGTTGCCGATAATGGTTGAACTCTTCAAACAGAATGATCGTCATGCGTCGGTTCTGTACGATCTTCATGGGACCGCCGTACAACATCGCATCGGGAATCCCGTGAGGCAGGCATCGCTCCGACGGCCTCCCCTTTCCCAGGTTCGCCGATCGCTGCTCGTAGAGCGCGGCGGCCGCGGGCCGCAAGGGGATCTCGGCACCCTTGGGCATGTAATGGTCCATGCGTCCGGGGAGTCCAGTGGGGTTTTCACGGGGACTGTTGACGCCTCTCTGACGACGCCAGATTCCGGACAGGTCCGGCTTGCCGTCGTCGGCTTTTGGGACCGGCGCGGCTAGATTCGGCTTACCGTCCGGGGTGCGTGGCGTGTCGGGCAACGTGATCGTGATCCACTGGGCAGAAAGTGACTTCTGCGAGGAAAACGCCACAGCCAGGGCCACGACGGCGGCGACTCGCAGCCTGTTCCCGGTACGTGAATTGATTCTCGTCATTCAATCCTCCGCGGTGGCTCAAAACGGCGTGTCATTCTGCCGGCGGAGGGCGACGCGAACCTGTTCGGGTGCGACGTGATGGACACGCGCGATGGCGTTGAACAGCATCGCCTCACACTGTTCCGTCGATTGCCGATGTTGCCCGAATCTGTCGAGCTCTTGCTTCGAATCGGCATAGGTAACGGCCAGGACTTCCGCAGCCTGCGCGTCATCGTGTAAATGTCGCGCCTGTGCCGGATTCTTCAGGTCGAGCAGACCGGCTGGTTCAGAGGGCCATTCACAGCGCACGGTGCGCAGCTCACGTCCGGCACATCCGGTCACACACGCCGCCAATGACAGGGCTGAAATCAGTCGCATCATTGGTTTCCTCTCATAGCTCTGTCGGCGATTCCGCGAGCAGCGCGATGGTCGGATGCTGGCGCTCGAAATACTGCACTTCCCACTCCGACGCAAACAGTATCACCAGGCGCTCCTGGCGATCCACGGCGACGACCGCCCCGCCGCCGAGCGGCGGGATCGGCTTCGACGGATCCGCCAGCCACCGGGCGGCGGCGTACGGCGCTGCGTCGACCTGCACCTCGACGCTGTACTCCGTGCGCAGCCGGCTCGCAATCACGTCGAACTGCAGCGCGCCGACGACCCCGACGATCGGCTCGCGGCGGCCGCTGGCCGCGAAGAACACCTGCATCAGCCCTTCTTCCTCGAGCTGACGGAGCCCCTCGTCGAACTGCTTGTAGCGCGTATCCTGGAGCCGCACGCGTCCGAAGTGCTCCGCCGGAAAGCGCGGGACGCCGGCAAATCGGATCGGCGCGCCCGTGTGCAGCGTGTCGCCGATCGCGAATTGTCCCGGGTTGACGAGACCCAGGATGTCGCCCGCGTACGCCTCGGTGATTGTTTCGCGCTCGCGCCCGAAAAAGCGGTAGGCGCGCGACGCGCGAATGGCCCGGCCCACGCGGCTGTTGAACACGACCATGTCCTTGGCGAACCGCCCCGAGCAGACGCGCACGAACGCGACACGATCGCGGTGGCGCGGATCCATGTTCGCCTGGATCTTGAAGACGAATCCGGCGAACCGCTCGTCGGTCGGGCTGACGATGCCCGAATCGCTCGGCCGCGGCTGCGGCGGAGGCGCGAGCTCGACGAGCGCCCGGAGGAACGGCTCGAGGCCGAAGTTCGTCAGCGCGCTGCCGAAGAACACCGGCGTCTGGCGGCCCGCGCGATACTCGGCGGTGTCGTACGTCGTGCCGGCCGTGCGGATGACGTCGAGCGACTCGATGAAGTGCGCGTACACGCTGTCGCCGATCAGCGCCCGCGCGACGGGATCGTCGAGCGACGCGATATCCACCGGCGCGCGAAACTGCCCCTGCGCCTCGCGCTCGTACATCAACAGATGACGGCGGTCGATGTCGTACACGCCGCGGAACGCTTCGGCGCTGCCGACGGGCCAGTTGGCTGGCGCCGCGGCGATGCCGAGCGTGCGCTCGAGATCGTCGACGAGCTCCAGCGGATCGCGCGACGGCCGGTCGAGCTTGTTGATGAACGTGAGGATCGGCAGCCGGTGGCGCCGGCACACTTCGAACAGTTTGCGGGTCTGTTCCTCGACGCCGTTGGCCGCATCGATCACCATCACCACGCTGTCGGCGGCGATGAGCGCTCGATACGTGTCCTCGCTGAAGTCCTTGTGGCCCGGCGTGTCGAGCAGCGCCATGCGCCGGCCCTCGAGCTCGAACTCGAGCGCCGCGGCGGTGATCGAGATGCCGCGCTCCTGCTCGAGCGCCATCCAGTCGGACGTCGCGTGCTTGCGCGCTTTCCGTCCGCGGACGGCGCCGGCGAGCTCGATCGCGCCGGCATACAGCAGCAGCTTCTCGGTCAGGGTGGTCTTGCCGGCGTCGGGGTGCGAGATGATCGCGAACGTGCGCCGCCGCGCGACCTCGCGCTCGAGCTCGGATGCGGTTGACGCATCGGTCTGGTCTACCGGATTCACCGTGGTGTGTCGCCTTTCTCACGTCCTCGTGCTTGCTGGCCCGAAGCCACCGATCCGATCGGAATGCCGGACGCCGGCCGTCCGAGAGACCGCGCGCTCAAAGCTGGCACGTGGGGACTGAAATGATGATGACACAAGCGCTACGATCGCAGGGATGGCCGAGCCGCCGCGCACCCTGACCGCCGATCGCGGCGACGCCGGCCGGCGCCTCGACCTCGTGCTGCGCCGGCACCTTGCCGACCTCGACGCGGCGACGCGCACTCGCGTGCAGTCGTGGATCGAGAGCGGCCAGGTCAGGGTGAACGGCCGGGCCGTCCGCCGCGTCTCCGCGCGCGCCGCGCTCGGCGATGTCGTCACGGTCGTCCTCCCCGACACGCCGCCGCGCGAGTCGATGGCGGCCGAGGACGTCGGCCTTCGCATCCTCTACGAGGACCACCACCTGCTGGCGCTCGACAAGCCCGCCGGCGTCGTCGTCCATCCCGCGTACAAGAACGTGAAGGGCACGGTGATGAACGCGCTGCTGTGGCATGCGCGCGCGTGGACCGGCGCGCAGCGGCCGTCGATCGTCGGCCGGCTCGACAAGCTGACCTCAGGGGTCGTCGTGGTGGCGAAGACCGCCACGGTGCATGCCGCACTGCAGCGTGCGCTGAACGCGGGGCTGCCGCCTTCGCGCCCTTCGCGCGTCGGCGAGCCTCGCGGCAGGTCGCTCGATACGAACGCGAGCGGAGGCGGGAGCGCCGGTGAAAAGGAATACCTGGCCGTGGTCTACGGGCGTGTGAACGTTGCCCGCGGCGAGATCGATCTGGAGATCGGCCATGATCGCCGCGATCAGCGCCGAATGGTTGCGGCCGCGGACGCCGGCGCGTCGAGCCTCACACGCTTCGAGCGGCTCGCGCGCGTCGCCGCGCCGCGCGCGGGTCTGTCACTGCTCCGGTGCCGGCTCGTCACGGGCCGCCGGCATCAGATCCGGGTCCACCTCGCGGCGCGCGGCTGGCCCGTCGTGGGCGACCCGACGTATGGCGAGCCGCGGTGGCAGCAGATTGCCGATCCGCTGCTCGCGGCGACGCTGCGGCACTTTCCGCGACAGGCGCTCCACGCCTGGCGGGTCGGCTTCACGCATCCGGTCACGCGCGCGTGGTTGCAGCTCGAGGCCGCCGTGCCTTCAGACTTCGCGAGGCTGCTCGCCGCATGCGGTCTTGCGTCGGAGACATCGCGATGAACCGCCGCTCACGCCTGTTCGCTTCAGCGTTCGTGCTGGTCATGGCATGCCTGCCAGCGGCGGCGGCCGCGGCCCCTTGCGACGGTCTCTCGACGCTGCAGCTCCGGAACACGACGATCAGGTCGGCAGAGGAGATCGCGGCTGGTGCGTTCACGCTGCCGGCCGACAGCCCTCGCTCGGACGCATCGTTCTTCACGGCGTTCGAGACGTTGGCCGCGTTCTGCCGCGTGAAGGGCGTGATCGCGCCTGCGCGCGGCTCGCACATCGAATTCGAGGTGTGGCTACCCGAGTCGGGGTGGAACGGGAAATACGTCGGCGCGGGCAACGGCGGCTATGGCGGGCTGATCAACTATTACCGGCTGGCTGAGGCCGTCAATGCGGGCTACGCCGGATCGGCGACCGATACCGGACACAGAGGCGCTCGGAACGACTGGATCAAGGGCCATCCGGAGCAGGTGATCGATTTCAATTCCCGGGCCGTCCATGAAACAGCGGAGAAAACGAAAGCGATCATCCAGGCGTTCTACGGCGAGCCCGCGAAGGGGTCGTACTTCAACAGCTGCTCGAACGGCGGGCGACAGGCACTCGTCGAGGCGCTGCGCTATCCGGCCGACTACGACGGCATCATGGCCGGCGCTCCCACGTTCAGCTTGAACCTCGGGCGCGACAAGGCATCGCTGTCGGATCCAAACCTGAAGGCCTTCAAGGATCGCGGGGGAAAGCTGATCCTCTACCACGGCGCCGACGATGGTCCCGCGCCGACGCTGATCTATTACCAGCGGCTGGTGTCGAGATTGGGCAAGGAGAGCGTGAACGACTTCGTCCGGCTGTACGCGATCCCTGAGATGGGGCATTGCGGCGGCGGTCCCGTTCCCGACTTCGGGCTTCGGCTGGAGCGCGAGACAGATGCGCAGCACAGCATGGCGCGCGCGCTCGAGCGCTGGGTCGAAACCGGCGCGGCGCCGGAAGCGCTCATCGCCACGAAATACGAAACCGACGGCGACCGATCGAGCCACGTCGTGCGCACGCGCCCGCTCTGTCCGTATCCGCAACAGGCGCGATGGTCGGGAAGGGGCAGCGCGGACGAAGCGGCTAATTTCGTATGCCGCCCGAAGCCTTGATCGTCACGACGAAGTCGCGGGCCGAGTCGACGTCACCGTTGTTCACCCGGGTGTCGGCGGGACGTTTGCTCAACGCCTCGCCGGCCCGCAGCTCGAGCTCGATCCGATAGGTGCCCTGCGGCACCTGGATCGTGTAGCCGCCGTTGGCGGCTGTCGTGGTGTCGTAGCGCGCGTTGGTGGTGGTCTCGACCGCCGTGACCTTGCGTCCGGTGAGCGCCACCGATTTGTCGGTGGCGGAGACCAGGCCCGCGATCGTTCCGCCGACCGGCTGTTTCGTTCCGCCGATGACCGGTCCAGGGTGGCAGGCGATGGAGCTGACAAGCATCGCGGAGATCAGGATGTAGACACGCATCAGGAACCTCGATGCAGACCGTTTGTGTCTCCCCACCAGTATATTGACCCGGTCGATCGCCATCGATCCAGCCCAGCCGTTCCCGTCCCTTCCGTCATCTCCGTTCCCGTTCCCTCCACACCCCCGTTATCTGAAGGGCAAATCGATCCAGTAGGGCTCGCCTTTGATTGAGAAGGCCACTCGCGCCGTAGTGTTGGCCGCACGGTCGACCGGCTTGCCGCCACCGACCCAGCTCTCCCCCGCTTCGTCGATCTGCAGCGCGATCGGTTCCTCCGGCATCGACGGGCGCTTGATGGTCAGCACGACCCCGGTGGCGATCGATGCCGGCAGATCCTCGCGCACCGCGTCGGTGAAATACACGCGATGCGAGCGGCCGCTCGGATCGAAGACGACCTCGTAGTGCAGCTCGTCTCCCTTCATCATCACGACGCCGCCGTGGTGCGGCACGTGGTCGCCGTGCGGAACCGCGCTGCCCGAGGGGGACCCGACGGCCGCAGGCACGGCCGCGTTCGAGGCGGCCGGCGCCGCGGCGGGCGTCCGCCCGCAAGAGGTCAATGCCAGACCGAGCACGGCGGCCACCGCGCAGGCCGCCGCTGAAGGGAATAGAGGTCTCAAGTCATCACTCGGACCGCAGCGCATTGATCGGATCGAGCTGCGCGGCGCGGCGCGCCGGATAGAAGCCGAAGAAGATGCCGATAACGGCGGAAATGCCGAACGCCAGGCCGACCGCGCCCGCCGAGACCCGCGTCGGCCACTCGAGCAGGACCGTCAGGCCGAACGACGCGGCAAACCCGAGCGCGATGCCGATCGCGCCGCCGACGGCGCTGAGCGTCAGCGCCTCGGCCAGGAACTGCAGCAGGACGTCGCGGCGCCGCGCACCCACGGCGCGGCGGACGCCGATCTCGCGCGTGCGCTCCTTCACGGCGACGAGCATGATGTTCATGATGCCCACGCCGCCGACCACGAGCGAAATCGCCGCGATCCCCGCGAGCAGCGCCGTCATCGTCGTGCTCGCGCGCTGCAGCGTCGCGTTCATCTCGGCGAGGTTCACTTCGTCCAGCCTGGGCATGTTCGCCAGGATGAACGCGGCGACCGACGTGTAGAGTCCTTTCGTCAACGCCTCGGACGACTGCGTCTTCACCGTGAAATCGTCGGGGATGCCGCCGATGCCGCTCGCCGGCATCTGGTTGCCGGTGATGCCGCCCCGGCGCAGCTTTTCCATCGCCGCGTTGATGTGCCCCGCGTGGCGCGAGCGCAACAGCGCGGCGGCCTCCGCGGCCACGCGCGATGCATCGCCTGCCTGCGCCGCCTCGATCGTGATCGTGTGCAGGTAGGCAATGCCGAGCGCGTCCTGCAGCGCCGTGTACGGCACGAACGCCATCTCGATCTGATCCGGATCGGCGGTGTCGGTGACGCCGACGACCGCGAACGCCTTGCCGTGAATCGTGACGCTCTGCCCGACGGCCTTCGCGCCCGGACCGAACACCTGGTCGCGCGTCGTGCGCCCGATGACCGCCACGGGGCGGCGCGCCGCGACGTCGGCGGCCGTGAACACGCGGCCCTCGTCGAAGCGCCAGCCGTGCATCGAGGCGAACGGCGCATCGGTGCCGAGCACCTGTCCATAGAATCGCCGCGCGCCCGAGGCGATCCAGCCGCGCAGCTTCACGCCGGCCGCGTATGCCTTGATGCCGGCGACGTCCGACCCGATCGCGGCCGCATCCTCCGGCGTCAGCGTCGTCGCCGATCCGAGACCGGTGGCGATCTTCGACTCTTCGCCGCCGCGCGTATAGTTGCCCGCGTTGACGTGGACGAGGCTCGTGCCGGCGGAGCGGACGTCCTGTTCCACGCTCTGCTGCGCGCCGTTGCCGAGCGCGACCATCGTCATCACCGCCGCGACGCCGATGATCATCCCGAGCATCGTCAGGAGCGTGCGCAGCTTGTTGCGGTTGAGGCCCCGGATCGCGAGGCGGATGCTCGTGAGCAGCACTGGCGCAGCCTAACACGGTGTTCACACGGTGTCAGACACCATGGCTTTTTACACGGTGTCTGACACCGCGTTGTTTCTACTCGTAGCGCAGCGATTGAATCGGATCGAGGCGCGCGGCCTGCTTCGCGGGATACCACCCGAAGAAGATGCCGACAGCCGCGGCGACGCCGACCGACAGCAGCACGGCGCCCGGCGAGATGGTCGTCGACCAGCGCAGATACTGCGCCAGCCCGCGTGCC
>Ga0137394_10000336_pt1 | contig 32612 bp, 49 predicted proteins | sample czobulk116metaG_FD_108278 | JGI IMG/M metagenome (GOLD analysis project Ga0137394, IMG submission 108278) | Vadose zone soil microbial communities from Angelo Coast Range Reserve, California, USA - czobulk1.16 metaG | ecosystem: Environmental > Terrestrial > Soil > Vadose zone | place: USA... | reverse complement strand
GTGCAGGGGTCCACCGAGACGGTCCACAGATTCAACAACCATCTCGGGCCGGCGATGCGATGTCACTCGCACCAACACCGTCAGCAGCGCGCGGAGATCTCATCCTCCAGCCTCCGTTCTTCACCTCCTCGCTCTTTGTAAACACCTGCCGCACCGACATAGACAAGCTCACCGATCTATTCGCTCAAGAGTATGCACCGGATGTTACTGCGCCGTTTGCATTGTTCAAGCGCATATGGCAAGAGCAAGGATGGACTTACATGCACCTCAAAGTCTTCGATGCTCGTACCCGCCATACATTCCTAACCATCGTCTGTAGGCTCTTCATCGGTGCGTGGTTCTCATAATTCGTGAACGTGTTGATAAACATACGCGCCGATTAGAACGCTTTTCCGAACACATCGAGCCCATGCGCAGACTTGTCGCACTTTTTGGATTATATACTTTCTATTTTACACAACCGCGGGACACTCAAATACCGCTCTATTCCACAACGCACGTTGATATTGCTCTAGGTGTGCCGTCTAGTCTTTGTTTGGGCTTTGTGAATTTTGACAATCCCATTGTAAAAGATCAGTATGAATTATTCCTGGACACGCCAAAGGCAGTCTCGCCAATGTTAGCTCCCTATGCTTCTCAGGTCGTATCCGCATTGGTAAACGCGAAAGCGTTCTACGTGCTACCGGTGTCTGAGCTAGGATCGTATAATCCGCGTATGCTCCCACGTGAGGTATTTATTGAAGATGTGAACGAAATGAGCCAAAGAGACGCACGAGTCCTTCCGTTGGGGTCGGAGGTCGACCCACCATCGACTGGCCTGGACGACACACAAGACGACGCGACAACACCAACCAGGGTGCCAAAAAAGAAAGGACGGCCGTCGAAGCGTGACATAGCGAGAAGGGCGAAAGACGCTATGGCAGGACTGGATCGGTGGCTGGACCGTACAGAGTCGGTGGGTCGGGTGGCGGGTGGAGGTGGAACTGGGCCGAATCGCGCGCGTGGACACGCACTGCTCTCTCATGCACATGCACCGGCTGTGTCAAGAGAAAACTATCGGGCGCAGAAGACGCGCGTGCTGGATGCTTTACTGGAAAAAGAGGGCGGCGAAGGGATGGAGGCATTGGAGCTCGCAAACGTGGCGGTGCTGGCTCGGCTGAAAAAGATTGATGCGATGGCGGCCGAGAAAGGCATGGAAGTGGGTGGAGAAGGGGGGGAGCTGACGGGGCTGGGACGTGTTGAACGAGCGGTGGGCGAACTACGGACGGGCAGCAAGGGTGGCATCTTGGGCTTGAGCCAAGGCGCGGGTACATCTTGTATTATGTAATTCAGAAACCGTATCTCTCTCCCACTCCACTCGCTCGCTAAACTCTTTCTCTCTCGACGACGGTGACAAACAGACAGACAACTCAGACAGACAACGAGCTCGCAGCTTTCAGCCTCTCGCTCAACCTGTACCCCCCTTTTCCCTCCCGCTCCCTTGTACCACCACCGCTATCCGTCAACTTTTCACTCTTTTCTTGCCATGTCCAAACGCCCTTCCAGGCACTATGTTGCCAACCTAGACGCCTCCTCCACAACAAACCTTCTTCCACGACAAACGAGCGTGCAGGCCGCGCTCTTGCGGGGCCCAGCAATTCGCACAACATTCAGCTCCAACTCTCTCGTCAGTGTCACCTTCTTCATCTATCCTGCGTTTCTTTTAACTCATACCTCTAGAATGAGTCCCCTTATCCTTCACCCATGGGTAGCAAGACCACTTTGGTGCCGTCAATATCAGAGAAAGTACGTGTACTTCTACGCCTCCTGCATAACACAACCCAAGATTCATCCCTTTTTAAAAAAATCTTTTCTCTTGCTCCCAGTTTTCTTTGTCACCCGACCCTGCTTCTTGGGGCTCCGATCTCTCTCCCGAACACCATGAGCCTGACGATTACCTTCACAACCCTGATCCCAAACGTGACAGGAAGAATGACAGGGGAGGCTCAATATTCACCTGTCGTGGTCTCACAAATCTTGGCTGCTTGACTCTCCTGATCATCCTTCTACTTACTCTTTTGTTCGTCCTCCCGCTCTGATATCTACTCTCTGTTTACTATCTTATACACCCTCTCTCAACAGTGCCGGCTATCCTGTAATTACCTATTTCACAAAGACCCCGCTTTCTCGGCAAGGTGGATTCAACTTGGGGGGAGCTAATAGTTCTGGACAAGTCAAGATATCCTTCCAATTCCTCCCAGATTTGACACTGACTTGATCACCCACTTTACAGGTCCCTCAGGTCATTGGCAGCCGGGAGCTCATCGACGCAGACACCCCTCAGGAAGTTTGGACTATCCCCTCCTTCCACGACTCGTCTCAGGAACTTCAGCTAATATTTTCTGACGAGTTCAATCTTCCAAATCGCACTTTTTACCTCGGTGACGACCCATATTTTGAGGCTGTCGACCTTCATTACTGGCAAACAGGCAACCTCGAGTGGTATGACCCCAAAGCGATCATCACAAAGGATGGTGCTCTTGAGATCACTCTCAGCAAAGAGAAGAATCACGACCTAAATTATACTGGTGGTATGCTGTCATCGTGGAACAAGTTTTGCTTTACAGGTGGCCTTATCCTTGCCAATGTCTCTTTACCTGGACCGAGCAACGTAGCAGGCTTATGGCCCGCTATTTGGACTCTGGGAAATCTCGGCCGCGCCGGATATGGTGCTTCTCTCGAGGGCTTGGTACGCATCTCTGTGCTCATCCTTATGGATGCTTTGGATATAAAAACGCTTTCACATTAGTGGCCTTATTCATACGATGCATGTGACGTTGGGTCACTTGCTAATCAGACTCTTAACGGCCAGCCAGTTGCCGCGACCTCGAATGGAGATCCGTACCACGGCTATGCGCTCTCCTATCTCCCGGGTCAACGACTGTCCCGATGTACATGTTCCGGTGAATCGCATCCTGGACCTATGCATCCAGACGGATCGTTTGTTGGGAGGGCTGCACCAGAGATCGACATTTTCGAGGCGACCGTACGTGTGATATCGAGCGTCCCTTACTCCAAATTGACAACATTCTCTCTTTCAGGTTTCAGCTGACCCAATTTCTGGCGATCCCGTGGGTCAGGTCTCCCAATCTTGTCAATTCGCCGTGCGTTTTACCCACCTGCTTGTGATTCGGAAGGCTTACATATCATCTCTTCAGCCCTTCAACTTTAATTATACGTTCTTTACCAACGACACCGTCATTTATAACAGCAGTATAACGCAACTAAATCCATACAAGGGTGGGGTATTTCAGCAAGCTGTATCTGCTATTACTGTCACCGACCAGACGGCCTACGAGGGAAGTAAAGGAGGTTATTCCATTTATGGTTTCGAATACGGGCCCGGGACTAGCAATGCCGTATGTAGTCTCTCACACGCTATCACCATCTGATTGAGTTTGGGCAGTATATCACCTGGATATCGAACAACCAGCCAAGTTGGACGTTGTTAAGTACTGGCATGGGTGCTGATTCGAATGTCCAGATCAGCGAACGGCCTATCCCGCAAGAACCGATGGTATGTAAAGGCTCATGCAGTATACACCCTTACTGAAATGAGGCATAGTACATTATCGCTAATCTAGGAATGTCACCGCAATTCGGCGCCATAGACTTCGAGCACCTAACATTCCCAACCACCATGCGAATTGATTACATCCGCGTCTACCAAAATAAAGACCAAATCAATTATGGGTGTGATCCAGGTGGGTTCCCAACCGAGGCATATATCAATAGGTCAGTGCGCTATTTATCAGTTGAAATGTACTCGTGGCTGACCCACCTTTTGCGAAGTTATCCCGAGGCGTATGCCAACCCCAATTTGACAACGTGGGACGGCGATTATGGACAACCAGTGCCAAAAAATCGTCTTGTTGACCAGTGTTAGTTAGCGTGGGGAGACTTTTCGGCCTCCTTTTGTTGCATTCACCTATACCGTACAAAGATCATGTGGACTGCACTACCGCTGTGTTCATCTTTATATCTCGTTTCCCGCGTTCTATTCGCCATAAGAGCTGGACGCTCACCAAGTGCGCTGGTTTTGATAACATTTTGCACTGCATTACCGTCCGTTTTGAAACCTCACCGCTTTGTTTATACCGTGACTGCTCTTACGACTAGCTTAGATTTTCACATTTTGTGCATGAGCCTACCTTGTGCTTCCTATCCTTATTCCTTCATCTCGGGACATCTTGATACACAGCAAATATTCCCCCCGTACATACACGCTGATTTGATGTGGTTTCGAATTCTTTGTATTGTCAGAGCGGTTTGGTGCAAATAGACGATCCTCCCATGGAAAGTTTCCCGACCTGGCTGCCCTGTGCATGCTCCAAACTGTGGGACAATGAATCGTATAGCCTGTGCTTACAGTCTCGCTCAAAGTGGTACCGAAAGAGAAACGAACGCGAGGTGGTGGCGATTCGAATGCTGGCCCCGTACGTGTGTAAAGTACGAACGCACATGGTGATGATGAATGCCCTCCATAATCCACCCGCCCTCAGTTTTCTTTCTCTACGAGTGCTATGGAGTAACAGCAGGCCGCTGAAGCGCTTCCAACTTTGCCAGTGTCCGCTCGAGTGTGATGATACCTCCCGTGGTCAACCGAGGTACGGCCGGTTCTCTGTCGCGATCACCGTCAGAGGAGGCAGCACGCGGCGACGCACCCTGCGGCTCTTCTCCGCGGCTCTTCTCGACCAACGCCCTCGCATCGCCGAGTACCTTGGCGAGCCTGCCGTGCTTGTGGTACAGCCAGTTGATTTCGGACTCGAGCGAGCCAAGCGGGATCTCGAGTGCACGGCGCACAAATCCGCGCGAGAGCACGTACGCCTTCTCGTTGTACAGCCGGCTGTTGATGATGCCTTCCTCGGTCCCACGGAGCTTGTCGTATGCAGGTTCGCAGAACCAACTTTTGTACCCCCCGAAAAACCCCGCGCATCGAGTTAGAGAAAGGACGTTGACCATACAAGCAAACAACCAAATTGGGTACATACGGTTCTTTCACCAAGACGAGCCCTTGAATCGAAACCAGAGCTTGGAGTAACGATGACCGTGATGGGCTCCATGATTCGCTTCTGTCTCCGGCCCATGTGCCAAGGATAGATAGGCAGACTTTCCCCTCTTCGTATAGGTTTCTAAAGCAACACAAACGGTGAGTGCAACGCCCGGAAGACAACGGCAACGGGACCTTACGGGTTGACTGTATTATTACGTGATATAGGTGTTAGTTTAAGAATAAGTGCTCGTTACGCACCACGGCCGTTTCCGTTCGTCCAGCTGAGGAAGTGAGCTATTGGAGGACTTTGTGGGAAGTCTGAGTCTAACATCCAATCAATAACAAATGGCGCATCTTCATATGGCGTGTTTTCTGGACCAATAATGAGAGACCGGAGCATGTCCAACCTGTCTTCATAAGCTCGTACGATGATAGATTCTGTCCCTGATCTTGAGCAGATTGTCGCGAGAAAGTAGGAGATGACCGACCTGGCAGACTGCTCGACAAGGCACGGTACTCTTTTTGTAACCTCGCTAAGAAGTTGCGGGAAGGCTGTGATGGTGTTGAGTTGAAGAATGCATGATCGTGTGGTGCTTCAGGGAGAATTTCAAAGCGCTTCCAGTGTGAGCCTCTGTCCTCGTCAACCCCATTCACGACGGCCCCATCAACAAAGACATCCTCTCTCTGGGTAGCGTCTCTGGGTACGTCAGGGGATAAGGACCGTAGAGTGCACGATGGAACTTGAGAGACCGATGCCGTGTCCTGCTGATCTGCGGGAATCGTTGTCATCGTTGGGACGATGTGGTCCCACCCATTCGCGTTGATCTCGTCGTATGAGGCATATACGTTGTCCGCCTGTGCATCACTCTCGACTTCCATCACGTAGTCCTCTTCCTCATCAGTCTCCTCCCATTCGTCATTGCCATCTCCGTTGGGTTGCGCTTGCCAGTTTCCATCTTCGTCCATTGCCCATACCTCGGCATCGTGGTCGTGAACGTGGTCATGATCTGGGTCGTCTTGTGCGGAGCCTTCGCCCCAGAGGTCCTCTAGTTGTTCTAAGGTATCATACAATCGCGTGAGGCGTTCCAGGGGATATTTCGCGACCACGCAGTTTGGCAAAGTAACTTCTACACTGCCGTCCAACCCTAGCTATTGCTGTCAGTCAGTTTTAAGGTTTCCCAATAAAACGAGTGTAAAACAAACATTAGAAACTTCCCCGAACCAATTCAATGACGTGTCATCTGGACCTGGTTTGCGAATTTTACCCTCGACGATATGATCTGGCTCGCGCCGGTGAGCAATATCCATGCCAATGTCTGCCATGGCCTTGCGCCATCCTCCATAGTGACCGTCGGCGTGCACAACGGGTAACTCTCGTACCCAGGCTTCAACCTCACCTATCCGAGGCACCTTTGGCTTCTCCAAGCCATTGGCAGTACCTTCGCGGTGGATGAAGACAAAATCACCCCGTCGAACACCTAGACCGTCGAATGTAGCGGGAGCCACAGCTGACCAGTCATTCGTTCCGTGAGAGTCGAGCTCAAGTACGGACGCTAGTTCGACCGCGCCAGTATCACTGAATCGGATGGTGGCTGTTCTGTCCCCTGCATTAACGCTCTGTACTACGGCCACACGCCTTTCATCTTCGCCCTTCCAAAGGACGTGATCGCCGGGCCTCAGCAAGGGACCAGTCAGTCTAAATTGGGAGACGACTGCGTCTCATAACTCACCAACAGTCATATTCATCAGGATTTAAATAAGGAATCAGCTTGGTCGTGGGCATAGTTTCTGTTGAACCATCTTGCCAAAGGACTTCCACCGTGGTTCGTGTCTCCCGCACGACATAAACACGGACTTCAATGATGCCATACGGTTCCCCCTCCTTGCCATGCCGAGTGCAAGGAAGGTTTGCGGCATCTTTTAGAATAACCTTATCTCCGACACGCATCATCCATTCTGCTCTGCTACGCACTAACTTCAGCTGGGCGAGGTTTTCTCCTGACCAAAAGCGCTCCGGGCGGGAAATGCTTTGTGCGGCCTCAGCCGGCAACTGTACGAACCTGAGAAAATAATGAGCATAACTGGGGACAGACAAGCTCACCGACTGATTGATAGCCAGCCATGAGATAGCTAGAACGCTATGTTTTACGTCTACGACTGTATCGGTATGTCCACTTCGGAGTGGTCGCGAGAGGAGCCCAAACAAATTACCGACACTTGCAGGTGGAGGGATGATATCCTAAACAGGACGTGACGACCATCTCGAGGATTAACAATGAGAGCAACTTACGCTGCCCTTCTCCCCAACGGTCAAGCGAGAACTTAGCTCTGGCAGTCGCACTAGCTGTCCGTTGGAAACATCCACGACAGCTTCGTCGAAGAGCTTATACGGATCAGGATGGCGTCGCGCTATGATGCGGACAAACTATCTCACCTCGACAACCTGATGAAGAATAAGCATGGCGGAGGCTTGGAACCAAGAAGGGAACGCACCTGGCCAATCCAATTGTCACAAGCCACATAGTCTCCAATATCAACGTCCGCCGGGGTCTCAATGTCATTCATGCTTTTCCAATCGGGAACGGGTTCACCACTAATGGCATGTTCGAGACGGCCTTTGACGTCGACACTGGTAATCACTCCAGAGCGTACATCATCAATACTCCTCTTGCACAAGTCTCCCGGCTGAAACATGCGATCTACAAGAGTAAATTCTGGCTCTGGCAAAATTTCGCGGATGCCATTCGGAAAGAAAGACACCCCGACTTCTCCCTTCTCAAGCGGTCTCATCAGTGGGTCATGCTGGTCTTGTGGCGGTGGCGTGTCATCAGAGTCGTGCCAGCATCTCTACAGAAACGTAGGAATAAGTCAAAAGCTAAGGGTTGTCGAATGGGGAATAAAAACAGCTGCATACCAAAACAATACCGTAAGAGCGAGAATTATTGCGTTGTACGATATCTTCTTGATAGAACTTGAATAGGCGATAAAGTGAGACGAGTAACAGAGATTGTGAGTAAGAAGCAGCACCTTCGTGGGTATCCTGACGTTTCCATTTGGTGTCATGACAGATAGGCTAGTTGGTTTGAGGAGGAGTGAAGAGAGTGAGTGAGTGATTGTCTTTGGCCTGCGGCGCAGGCCCTGACGTGCTGAAGTGGACCCCGATCACTCATGAAGATAAGAGATAAGATAAGATGCTTAACCCTCCACTCCGAGTCGCCCTTCTGACCAACATCATCGATCACCATGCCCTGGACAGCACTCCCTGTCGAGTTGATTTTGCGCATACTAGAGACTGTCGATCCACAAATGCTCGTAAACTGCAGAAGGGTAATGTTTTCTGTCGTTTACCTCTTTCTTCCCTGACACTGACAACAAAATATCTAGTTAAGTCGCCTTTTTAAATCGCTGATCGATGGGACAATTTCTCTCCAGTATCGCATTGCGCTCTTCTCATCCGGGATGGCAGATGGCCCGCCTGGCCAACTAAGCACATCCGAACGCCTAAGCTTACTGAGAAGTTACGAAGCCTCTTGGAGGTGTTTAGATTGGAACGCAGAGGAGTCTCACCCTGTACTAGATGGAAGCCTCTGGGAACTCTATGGCAATGTCTGGGCACATACCAAAGGAAATAATACTCTTGAGTTCTTACAACTGCCGTCGCGTCTGCGCGGCATTCCTATGCGTCAGTGGACGGTTAGACTAGACTTTGCTCTGCGCGACTTTGGTATGGACCCGGCCCAGGACCTACTAGTCACAGTTGAGAGGGTTACAAAGTGCGTCTGACTGGCTCTCAGAGTGGGCGACGACTTATGTTATATCAAGCGCCTTTCTCCTTTGTCGAATCCGGTTCCTCACCCTATCCTCTGGTGAAACGCACCCCTTGGCAAGAGACACACCAACCCTTGAATACACTAGAACTGTTCCCGAAAACCCACACATCCGCTGGACATTTTCAATTCGGGTCAGCGGGGACTACCTCGGGATACTATTCATAAACGGCGATGATGACGGCGACGGGAATGAGTTGGTGGTCTGGAATTGGAAAACGGGTTCCAGGCATCTCGTAAGTGAATGCCGTCTGTTGCACCTAGCGCACCTAGTTACTTTCTCCTCAGAGTTTGATATTGGTCGATATGCCAGCCTTCACGTTCCTCGGCAACGACTTTGTTTTGGTCGCAGCACCATTGATTGATCCCTCGGATAATATGCGACCTGCAATGCTCCTTTATGGCCTCGACCAGAGACCTTCTGGCAGCATAGAAAACACCGACTCCTATCTTCTACGTCTCTTGTTCCAAACCCCACATCCTAGCCCGGGGGACACTCTCGTGAATCTGACTTCAGATCCATCACCGTGTTGGTCATCCAGTCCTAGCTTGCAGTTCCCGTTCCAAGTTGCTTCCGACGAACGAATCATTGCGTTTAATATATGTCACTTCTATCCAGGAGGTTCTCGCTCCCAGACCTTCCTGATTTCCGCTAAGGCTCTTCTCGTGCATGTCGGCGACCTTGCAGTCGGGGGGGAAGGACGTGACATCGAGTGGGAAGAATGGGGTTCGTCATGCGCTGAACCCGTTCGCCATCACCCCGATTGGGATACGTGGACGTGTTTCGTGTTTGGAATGCGCCATGTCATGCCCCGGGCCACACGTCGCGACGACAGGCACATGATGATCGTTCGTGATCTTTGTCCGAATCGATTTATGAGGGCAAGCGAACAGGAGCGCAACGAGAGTGAGGCGCTTTACCAGGAGATGGGTTACAAGGGACCTTATCCGCGTTCGATCGTGAAGTGTGTACCTCTTCCGACGAGCATCGGAGAGTCGTCAAACGTACGTCTCATGATCAGTGAAGATGGTATCATAGTACTCGAGGTTCGTCGTATGCGAGTTTGCGTTTTTATGGCCGCGCGACTTATGCTGTTGGGTTGTAGAATGACAATCGAATCGGAATGAAACTGCTTCATTTGCTCACATTCTGACTAGTACTACTGTAGTGTCAATCATAATCGATCTATGTGGTATTTGTGCGAATGGGCTCTCTTCGCAGAGGGATTTTTGCTGCATACGAGCGCGAGGGGATAGTATAGTAGCACTGGCAGGAGGCTGTGTGATTCATTGATACAAATTTTAAGGCATCGAGCGATGGCGCCGAGCAGCGTGCGCAGCACGTCTGAGCTCAACTCCATCCGTGCACTCCATCCAGCCATCCATGACTCAGTGGTGTATAAATACTTCCCCTTCACCCTCGTCTCTTTCCTTGTCCTGTCCCGCATGTTCAAACCCGCCTCACATAAATTGCTATCTACCGCTGTCACGTCACGTTCAGCCCAGTCGTTCAGCGCCTTCTATGCAGTCAGTGTTGCACACCCTCCCCCCTCCTTTTCTTTCCAACGTCGTTCGCGGGTTCATATTCTTACATTTACGGCCAACAGACAGTAAGAGGCTTCCGTTACGAGCCAGAGCGCTCAGAGGACGTTGATATCTCTTTCGATAATGTGCGTCCGTCGTGGGCTGCTTACTGTGAAATTTTACTCATCCTCGTGGCTACAGGACTTCATCGTATCCATTCTTCGCGCAAATCCCTCTGCAAGGGATGCAAAGTCGTATCTAGCTTCTTTCGGCGCCCGACCTCGCCCCATCCCAGTCCCAAGTCATCCTCGTGCCCCTCCTCCATTGCTCGATCACCGCCAAGTCATTTGTGATGAACGGCCTGCGGTGGAAGAACCCAAGCCCAGTCCAATCGTGACATCGATCCTCGATCCCGTGCAACATAGAACAGCGCTCGTTAAACTACAAGGCCCTTTCACGGACCGACAATTAGACAGCATCGCACGGGGCATAGTCTATCTACAAAAGCTCGGCCTCGTCAGCGTCATCATCGTCGAGCAGGACCAGGTGGCTCGCGGTGAGGAAGGTGAACGCGAGGTCATATTAGAGGAGACCACGCGCGTTGTTGAAGCTCTCGAAAAGCAAGGAGCCAAAACGCGTCCCGTACTCGGTGCCGTCGTTCGCCTCGGTCCTCTTCCTGGTCAAGACCCCACCAGCAATCCTTTGCGAGTGCCAGTCCCCGAGGCACACACGTTCCCGTCCGATCTTGCCCCTATACGGTCTGCGCTACGTGCCGGAGAGATACCGGTCCTTTCCCCTTTAGCGCTGGATTCGTTCTGCCGCTCGACCAGGGTAGATGCCAACGACGTGATTGGCGCCCTAGCCCGTGGAATGGTGGAAGCCGCCGAGCTCGACCTCAGCCAAAAGCCGGTCGAAACAATAACTCGTCCGGAGATTGATGTCGACCTGACGCCAATGCGGTTGATGATCATCAATAGGGAAGGTGGCGTGCCCTCTTATGCCCGAACAGGCCTCCCTCATCTGCTCGTCAATTTGGAGGCGGAGTACAAGTACATCTATGAGACTTTCCAATCGTCATGGACGGCCACCCATCCGACGGCACTCTCGAATCTTGCCTTGGCACATACGTGTCTTGCTTGTATGCCGCCCTCTTCCTCGGCAATCATGGTTAATCACCGGGCGCCCAGTTCGCTCATTGGCAACTTGATAACGAACAAGCCAGCCGTAAGCTCCAGTCTTCCCCATGCGTTGCTTCAGGGAAATCAGAGTCTCACATCCCACACGCCCACCCTGTTACGCCGCGGTCTCAGGGTAGAGGTCATCCGGGATTGTGGCAATATCGACAAAGCAAAGATGACCCGGCTTTTGGAACAATCTTTCGGTCGGGTGCTCGATGGGGACGCCTTTTATTCCCGTATGGAAAAGAGCCTTGACTTTGTCATCATCGCTGGTGACTACGCTGGCGCCGCCGTTGTCACCAGGGAAACGTCCAGCGCAGATCCTTCTGCTCCCCCAATTGTCTACCTCGACAAATTTGCCGTTCTCCCGAGACATCAGGGCGATGGTACGGTGGATTTTCTCTGGGTCGCGCTGCACGACGAGACGTACGGCCTTGGTCTACCCTTCTCCGTCAACGTGAACGGTGGGAAAGAGGGCCGCGGAGAGGGGACGGATGTCGTCTGGCGTAGCCGCTCCAACAATCCAGTCAACAAATGGTATTTTGAACGCAGTTCGGGTCACATGCGGATGGGCGATTGGGTCCTTTTCTGGTGCGACGCCGAAAAACGGCTTAAAACGCAGGAGGGTCGGCGTGCCTCGGCGGGCTTATCATACGTAGAAGAGTGGGAGCATGGGAGATTGGCGTTGTGGGCGGACGTCATCCCCAAGGTGCCCTCGAGTTGGAAAAAGTAAAAAAAGTAGTACGAAGCACTAGAGTTCCAGGCGCCTGTCGCGCCTAGGAAATTGGCTATTAGGCCAGGGAATGGAGCAGGATGTATTTATGTATTTTGGGTGTCGCAGATTAATCGATAACAGGTCGTGACGTAGTTTCGTGTACTGTAAAAAGACGAAAGCCAATTCCACACAAGTACCTCTACCTCTATCAACTATGGCGGGCCCTCCGAGTTCTCGACCTCGTATTCTGTGCAACCGCAGGTGCGGCGGAAGGTTGGGAACTCGAGTTCTCGGCTCCATGACTTTCCTTAGGCTTTGGTGCTTTCAAGGTCCCGACCCTCTTCCAGGGTTGGTATGCACATCCGTTAATCAACACGGACCCTTCCAAGTCGGCAATTCCTGCTTCAATGCACTCTAAGAACCCAGTGAGGGTCCAGTCGTCGATGTTTTTGACCAATAAAAAAACTTGAATTATATCGGCCGGGTTACCAAGATCCCACTCGTGAGCGTGGCTCCCATCCCTACCGCTATCGTCGCCATGCGGGCCTGGATAAAGTGCGGATCGAACGATCTATCATACCACGGGGGATAAGTTGCGACCTTTTCTCCAGAAAAGGACAATGTGATCGTTGTACGCACCGGCGGTTCACCTTCTTTGCTGACGCACCAGTCGACGTGTGCCCTGACGCTCCCGTCAGACCAGACAAGTCCAAACACAGGCGCCTTCACGTGCAATGCGTGGAGGTGTCTGACGGCGGCGGCTGTTGCCATCCGGTTCTGTCGGTATGCATCATCGAGCAGGCTATGAACCGCTTTCTTATCTTCCCAGAAGGTGGACACGAATTGGAAGCCCGGTGTTCGCGGTAGCTGCACACATGGCGTGCTCTGACACGCAAAGGATTCTTCTCCCCTTGCTGTGGATCCCGTGAGCGCCGTGCGTCTCAGTTGCTTGAAGGACGATTCAGCAGAAAGCGATAACTTCCGGATAGCCTTCTCGGGAACAAAGACTGCGCCGTCCGGTACAACACTCTTCGCGTTCAAAATTCTTATGGACTGAGCGCGAATCTGGCGATGTCCTGGCGGTTGCGGAAGGCAGATGGGCCATTTCGCCCTGTTAACACTAATCAACAAAGGTTTAGAGATTCTGATGGGGCGTTACTTGTACGTAGATCCCCGCAATGCGGAGCTGCGGAGGAGCTCATATCTGACGTGGTTATGAGTCTAGGTTGCATCTTTCCTGGCATGATGCTTACACGTTCGCGACCAGGTCCGCCTCCGACGCTTTGCCTTTGGATTCCATATGCATTCGTTCGAGATGCTCCCAAGCAAGGAACACGACTTTCATTTCGTCCAGGAGACGACAATTGGCTTTGGCGGGGACAGCCTTGGAAAACAGGAGGGGACACTCCTTTTGGGCCTTAATTAGGAATTCTAGGAACTCCTTACTCGAGGTTGCCTTTATCCGTCGATAAAACTTGGAAGACTAGATCGGTAACAAATTGATTCAACGTGGTAGAGACAAGAGTAAGAAAATACGCTCTTACTTTGTTCAACCACTCCGCGGGAAGGCACCCTTGTGTATCGAAAACGCCTTCAACGCGCTCCTTGAAGTCATTAGGGAGGTCCGAAAAAGCAACCTCTTCGCAGCGTTGGTAAGAGCACCAAGTGTCAAATGCCTTGGCGTTCTTGGCGATCCTAATATGTGAAGTTTAGACGAGACTCGATCGAAGCATAGAGAAAAAAACGGACTCTGATGCAGAAAGTGAACGAGAACAGCGTTTCGCCTTTCTTCTCGGGGCGCATGCCGAAGTCGTCGCGGAGTCCATCGATGACCTCGCCATATATATTTGCTTCCTTTTTCGATCTCAAGTTGAATCTTGCGTTAAAGAGTGTAAGTTTGAAAGGATCGCTAAAACAAAGTGATTCCAAAGGTTAGTATTAGAGTAAGTCGTCAATAGTCGTTCAAAAGGTCTGCGTGTGTGAATGAAAATGATTCAATCTCTGCAGATGGGCGTAAGAAAGAGAAAGGATTTTATATTCACGGCGTCTTTGACTCGTTCAATTGAAGAAAAGGGCGTTTAGGTTTGGTGCTCCGACATGCTAAGCTACCACGTGACCGCGTCACCCTTCCGTAGCTATCATAGCCTCATATGTACTTTAGAAGAGACTATCCATCATTTTCCGGGAAGCCTCCACGCCGAGCTGCATACACTCAGTCATAGTCAAAGAGAAATAAGGACAACCAAGACTTACAAACGTCGCTGCATTTGCAGGGAATGCCTGACAGCCCTACATTAGCAAACGCGGAGGTCATCTGCAGTCAAGACACTCACTCGTGCCATGGCTGGTCCAAACCCCTTCCACAGCGCTTTCACACCATCCACGGCAATGGTTTTCCGTGCGCAATCCACGATACCTGAGTACGTCCCGGTGGGTGCGGACTGCAACCTTGATTTCAGAACCTGGAGCACAAATAGATCAGCATTAGGGCTCCCGAAAACTGGCATATAAGCAGAATGACACTGACATCCGGGGGAATGGCAATGGACCACATGGCCACACCCGCAGTTCCGCCAGCCAGAATAACTTGGCCAATGTTGAGGTCCGAGGACGATGAATTGGCTGGTGCAAGCGCTTTCTTCGTGACTTCATAGGCTGCAAAGTATCTTTTGTGCGGACCAAATGATTAGAATGACGGGCAGCGTCAACACATAAGATCCACGCACGCTGCACTCCCGGGTCCATCTCGCGCTATTGTGGCAAACGTGCCTCGGTAGATACTACGAATCCCTCCCTCTCTGTATAAGTGTCCAATCACATCAAAAACACCCTTATACTGAGGACCAGATCCTCCCTGCCCTTGTACCTTAATGGCGTATTAGTGTAACGTGTAGATTCCTACAGCTGCCGGGGCTTACTTGTAAAAGGACCTTGGCGCGTTCTACTGGTGCCGTGACCAAGGTGGTAGGAATGGCAGACAGGAAGCCGGCAGTAGCGAGCTCGGGCGTTGAGAGTGCCGAGTCGGCACGATTGGGCGTGGCAGTCCGTATTAGTCTCTTGGACGCATCGTATGCCTACGCCAAGCCGTGCGTCAGAGCTCACAAACCACTCCCATTGTTGACGAATAGAGTACCCAGAAAGAGAGAGCAAATATGGGCGTCACGCCCAGCAGCGGAGGTACCACCCCACGATATAAACCAGTAGGGCCATCCCTCGCCAGTGTCTTCTTTACGACGTCTAGAGCTCCGGTATACGTCCCAGGGGCGGCGGTCTGTAGTCTTGTCTTAATCAAGTCAAACGGGTGACCTGGGGGCGGATCGACGGAGCGAATACGCGTTGTTAAATTTGCGAGGAGGGAGGCGGCGCGGCGTATCGAGCTCACGTACCAACCAACACCGCACACACACCCCCGAACCCCCCAGCGACGAAAGACTTCACGTTCTCTGCTGCTGCCGACGCGGCTGAGACAGGCGCCTGTGTGGTTATCTTGTCTGCAGTCGCCTGCTCAGACGGGTCTCCGCTCTGCGATGTCATTAACGCCTTAGAGAGAAGAATTCTGGAGAAAGAGGTTCAAAGATCTACCATCTTTGCTTGGCCGTTGGATTGTTGAGCGAGAAGGCGAACTGCTGAGGGCCGGGCGGGCGAGCGAGCACATAATCACGGGCTTTTCAAGTCGGCCAAGCGGCCGATCTAACGCCCGGTAGAGCAGTGGTACGGCCCACTCAATCTCCGAACAGGATTTGCGAGTAGCAAATACAGTAGTAACAACTACCCACGACGAAGGCATATGTTCCAGATGGTCGTCAGGTGCATGCTCATCTTTCCACGTAAAGCATAGGCCACAAGCCTGTAGAGACGTCAGACGTATGAAATCTGATCCAGAGGTTCTCACGAATGCAATGCCTCGTGTCGTAACGAGGCTCACAACAGGATTCGCGTAGATGTATCCTCGAGTTCTCCGACAACCCCCCGGGGGGAGTGGACTCGGACGTCATTCCCGGGGAGGGTGTGTGAGCGACTTCGGTGCCATTCAGGGGGTATTACACAGAGAATACCGATGTCGTCTCCAATGCCTTCAATTCGGGCCATTGATTGACGCTATTACTAAGGGATAATTATGGTATTTTAGAATGACGTCGTATGCGTACCAGGAAGAGATATTCCGCGCCAGTAGTGTCAATAGGTACAGTATGCCATACAATGTGGATGAGTTGAGTATTAATATAGGTCTATGAACTAGCCATTACGACTCATCGTCGCCTTCTCTACCAAAACCACCAACAGGTTCATACGTCGCCTCAGTCCTATCCTTTTTCCAAATCTTCCGTACACCCAAGAAGAACAGGCAGATCGCGAAAACGCCGAAGATCCCCACAACTACCGGTATTCCGTACTCCACCCACAACGGCGGCTCATAGGGGACCAACAGCCGGTCAATCTGAATGACACCTCCAGTGCCACCTCCAGTCGTGGCACGTCCCCAGGCCGTGACTTTGGCCCAATCCCTCTTGCTGCCGGTGCCTGGCGCATTCTTGGTGGCCACTTCAACTTCGCCGTTTTCCGTCTCACGGAACATGACGTCACGATAATCCGATTCAGGGGAGATGAGTGTCGCATAGATGTCTGAATCATGGAAGAGCAGTGGCTGGTTATTGTTCGGGGTCCCAGAGAAGTCTGAGTTAGGAGTGTTGAGCAAGTGTTGTCCAACAATGAGCTGCATCGCCGCCTTGTCCGAGTACAGTCGCGTCAGATTGACTTTCTTGAACGCATCATCCGAGGGACAAAGTAGTGTCCATCCAGTACCCGAAATACCACTCTGACCCCAAGGGGACTCCGCCGGTGGTGTGGTCCCATCCAGAACCCACTCCATCCCAGCTTTGAGGATCAAATTCATCATTGTAGTGCCCTTTGCGGCTTTGGCTAACTTCCCCACCGTCAGAAGAACCGAGCGCGGAATGAAGATGTCTGAGAGCTCGTGCACAACACCAGTACCGGATAAAAGATTCATTGGAGTAAGCTCTGAGGTCAAGCCGGGCCATCCACCGCTGGGGTTAAAGGAGATGGAGCCGCCTTTGGTGTGTTCGACATGTAGGTCCGATCCTTCCAACGTTGGGTACGTCCTAGCTGTCTTGTTTTTCAGATCTCGAGCGTACACGACGTCATCGATGACATGATGCAAGATGACACTTTCGAGGTCTGCTCCCGCTGGGGTCGATAAGAGATGTGCGCTAACAAGCAGACCAAGACGCTTAAAAGCGTCGTTATGGGGTACGAGTAGGGTTGTTCGAGGGCTGGTTTTGATAGTGTCTGCTAGATCAGCAGAGAAAATTGCAGCCAGGAAGGAAGAAAAGTTCAGAGTCGGTAAAGCAACTTGGAGCGAATTCGCAGGCGGCAATAGAGGACGAGAGATGAAGTAGATGACAGTTTTGTTGACTTCAACTACAGTTTAAACTGATCAGAATAATGCCTGAGATGCATATAAAGGAACTTAACTGGGATCCCCGATGGTAGAAGCTCCACCAAAGCTGATAGAGGGCACGACCTGGGTTTCTCTCTTGTTACCATGACTGATCGACGCTTCTAATACCTGCGCTTCTCCAGCCAAACCAGGTTCATCTAATTTTGTTTCTATGAGCAAACCATCCTTGAGAGTTTTGGGGGTCCAACGACCAGGGAGGAAGTGGTATTTCAAAAACCGCTTGAGATCGTCGCTGCCCTTCTCAGGAAGGTTCTCATCTCCATACGCTAAAATCACATCATCTTGAGGTACAAGAATTGTATACTCAGTATTGGTGTCATTGATGAGGTGGGTCAAGTTGACGGAGTGGATCATGGAGATGAAGCTGGTGCAGTTCAAGGTGAGTAGGTATTTCTCCGGTGTTATTTTCAGGGCGCCTTCAGGGATGAGAAGGGCCGAGACAGTGTGCAGGACCCCATTAGATGCGTATATGTCGGACTGCACAAGCTCTGCCTCTGATATTGAGACCTTTTCAGATGTAGTGACAACGTTGAGTTGCCTGCCGCTAAGAGTAGTTACTGCGCTGGGTTAGACAAGGGAACGAACAGTCTGAGGGATAGACTGACAATTGATGGCAGGTTTGAATGATTCGGACCATTTCACACCATGCTGGACGACAGCATGCATTTCAAAGATGCGGACCAAGTCATCGGCAGCGAATTCACTTTCGAGGTAGAGCTTCTCAATTGGGTGAAGAGCATTCCAGGCGGAGTCCACAGGGACAAATATGGTGAGCTCCGCAGTTTCATTAAGGCGATTGATCACCGCAGGGGTCACTATCCTGCGAAAGTAAGACGTGGGCGGGTGCGTGGTGACAACATCCGCTAAATGAAGTCCAATTCAGACATGCGTGAGATAGAGAAGAATGATACGCACCTAAGCTGGGGGGTACAGGCAAGATACTGTCGATACCGATCAGGAGGCCGTTGTCTGCACCAATGGGACCTTTGATGACTTGGGCTCCCCCCTTACCAAACCCATCAACGCCCACATAAACCCGCCCTTTCCGGGAAGCCACTCGGAGTCGTTGGGGCTCACCCCCAAGTGTTCCACCAGGGATAGGTAGCCACGGAGGAGAAGGAGGAGGATCCCGGGATGGGGGTTCGAGGTAGTCATGGGGAAAGTGGAGGGTCTTCGTCACGAGGATATCATTGTCTTTAGGGAGGGTGACGGTGTAATTAAGTAGGTGGTAGAAGAGTTCTTGGCGAAGCTGCTCATTCACATTATCGCCTGTAAGTGAGCTAAGCCGAGAAAGTGAGGGGTGACGGTGAATTGCATCGTTGGTAGGGGCAAATAATGTGCTGCCATTGAGTCTGTTGAGGGTTGGGATAAGCCTTGCGCGTTGAAGAAGACGGAGGAGAGTCGTGTAATCCGGATCCTTCGAAAGCTTGTCAACGAGAGTTGTTGAGAGCGTGTGTTCTGGAGAGTGAAAGGTGGATTGCGAGTCGGATGCAGCGAGAGAGTAAGGGAGGAGAGCAAGGAGAGAGAGGGGAATGAGGTGGAAGAGACGCATTGGTGTACGGAAGGACGAGTCGCGGCGCAGACGTCTTAAGAAGTATGACGCGTGTGTATGCGCGTGTGCGTGTCTTGTGGTCCGCCCGTTTGACCAACACACGACACAAAATGCTCCAACTCGTCCGCGTTTTCGCTGGCTCTCCTCCGTCAACCGTCTGCTGTCTCTGTCTTCCCACAGAGTCTCTCCTCGTCAGTCCCTTCCCCTCTCCCATCCGTCCTCACGCGTACAATCTTCACAGCTTTATCCGTCCGCCGACACAGTGGTCATCCTCGACGCTACCTCACTTCGCCTTGTCCGTACTCTGGCCTTTTCTCAGGTCTTTCCAAGCCGAGATCATGCAAACGCGCGCATCTCATCCCTCGTCGTCGATCCCACGTTGAAGCTCGTATGCAATTGCTCCCCTATCACATTGCGTTTTCCGCTCATCGCGGCACTGCCCCTTCCCCAGGTGGCTGCCGCATCCGGTCCGAGGTTCGCCGTTTGGTCCCTCTCTGGAGTCTCTGCCCGCACTTGGCTTGTTCACTCATCGCTCCTTCTTCCCGATGACGAGCACATCACAGCTCTCGACTGCAGATCCGGTGTGTTCGCCTTGCTGTTATGTCCTCGTTGTCATTGCCCACTTGGTGCAGGTCTCTTGGCCGTCGCGACACAATTAACGCTGTCTGTATACACTTTGATCATGGAGAATGACCTTCCTACGTGGTCGCGCAAGTGGACCAGAAGGTACCATATCCCCCAATGATTTATCTATGGTGCTTCATCCATGACGCAGATCCACACCGCTCCGTTCCATCTACTTTTCACCTTCCTTGGTATATCTCGCAGCCACATTGGAGGTATGCATACTCAGCGACCCTGCACCACCTCCTATTTGACCAACATCTAGCAAGCGAAAGTAGTTGGGATAATCCTGACAACATCTGGTCGGCAGATACAGGGAATTCCCCATCCTAGACCTGTCACAAACGTCGTGTGGCGTTCTGCCCAGGCTTCTAGCCGGTGAGTAACCTCCACGTTCGAACGCTTATACGCTATTAAGCCCATCCACCAGCGATGCTCCGATTCTTTATACTGTTACTTGTGATGCAACACTTCGTATATTCATTCCCGTCCTAGACTCTCCGCAGTACATGCAACTTCATGCCACACTTGACTTGTCTCCATCAGCACCCTCATTGCAGCCCTCACGGAAGATAAGCGGCACCTCGAATGTTTTCTACCTTGGTAGGGAGATATTTAGAAGTGTGCTTGAGACCCTCCTGGCGGAGGCATCTGGTGCCAACGACACGAAATTACAAAGATTTCAAGATATATGCAATGGTGAATGGGATATGTTCATGCAGGTTTTTCCTGACGGCTCCCTGACGATTCGAGCCGTTGCGGCAAGTACATGACCTGTTATCAACCGTCTTAATCTTATCTCTACTTTAGAATATAGATCGGCGACCTCCGACTCTCCTCAAGCAATTCAATATTTTTCAAACAATCGCCCACTTCCTTCCTCAAACACCCTCATGCCTTCATGTCGTTCCTGGCCCCACCAAACACACACTCGCACTAGTTTCAGCTCCTCCATTGTCTGTGCACTTACTCGAGCCTTTGAACTTCTTCGACTCCTGTTCTGATGGTCTCACACTTCGAGGTCGCGTTCAGGATTACGTGTCTGAGGACTCAAACATTAAACAGTTCGTTCGCACTCCCGATGGGACGGGCCTGGCAGTTGAGCGGGAATCGGGGGGTGATACATGGGTTGTGCGTGATCTTGGCTCAGACCTGCAGCTCGCAGGCCGGTGGACAGCGGCAGATCATGTCGTCGTGCTGAATGGAGGCAAGTTTACATCGACCGAAGCATTCTGCTCAAAACTCACATAATTTCACAGGCCGGTCCCTTGCAACGTTTTCGACGGCCACTAGCATTCTGACATTTCATACGTCACCAGAGCTCCTCCTGCCCCTCCCTTCTATATCATCCCTGTTTTCACTCCCCCCTGGAAGGGCTGCACCCTATGAATGCATATATGCTGTCACCGCGGGCCCGACGCCATGTATATGTCATATTCACGCTGTGAGTGGGGAGACGCCCTCCCTTTCCCTGATATCACAGACGGCATTGCCACTGTCATCGCCGGCAGCATTCATTCTTCCTGTCGATCCCATGGGGTGGATCTCGAGTCGTGGCTCGACGGAGATGGAACGAGACGTCCTCTTAAGCATTGGTAAGGAAGGAGATCTGATGTTTTGGGTCCCTGAAGGGAAGGGAACTAGCTGGCGTTGCACCGGAAAAGTCCGCACTGCTCGAACGAACATTCGCGTGGCTCGATGTAGCTCGGCAAAGAAGACTGTACTCAGTGCGTTCTCCCTCACGCATTTTGGGAAAGTGTTTATGCTCATATGCAGTCGTTCCACGTGCTGATGGGGAGGAACTTACGATTTGGGACTCAAAGGAGTCCGAGTTCTCATCGGGATTGGAGTATGTGAAGTCATTGAGCTCATCTGACCAAGTGCACGACCTTGACTGGAGCTCAACACCCGACGGTCAATCCATACTAGCGGTCGGGTTTGCACATCGTGTCGAGATTCTATGTCAGCAGCGGATGACATACTTCGACGACGGTCCGGGCTGGGGTGTCATCAAGAGTATTGAGACCGAAAAGTGAGTCTTGACGTCCCTTTGAGCCAGAGATACGCTAAATTGTTGACCGACATAGTTTACTCGCATACCCAATCAGTGATTCTATCTGGTTAGGATATGGCACGCTACTTATTGGTTCTGGTCATCAAATGTGCTTGTACGGGCTACCTCGTCAACTTGAAAACGAAGATCCTGGAGAGGGTCTCTTTGAATATGTCGCAAGACTGAACGGGCCTCTTGCAGACTATCATCCTCAGATGTTGCTACAATGTCTCTTATGGGGTAAGTTTTGTGTCCCGTCTGTTCTCATTGTACTCACTCTCTGACTTAGATAAGCTTGATGTTGTCAAGGCGATTCTCGTGAACCTGTCTCACGACGTGGAGAGGTGGCTCGAGCTGCATGATGACGTCTTCAAGTCAAGCACCATCCCCATCGATCATTATTTCAAGAGGACTCGTATTTCAGGACAGGTAGGTCCGGGGTATTCTTGTGAATCCGATCTTTTGTACTCACTGCATTGGAGGTCACAAACGCTCATCACCGAAGATACTCTTCACTGTTCATGGTCACGGAGAATCCTGATGAGTGAGCTATGCCTGACTAGTCACATATCCTTACTGATTCACAGCAGGTTAGATGACGATGATCAAAGTTTCTCTCGATCATTGATCGAACGCCTACTCAGCCGTCTAGAAGAGGTCCCCCTGCCACATATATCACCTAATGAACATGCACACCTTCTTGTGCTCATTCAAGCCATGCTCGAGGTTCGCGCCCATGCACGCAGAATTGTTCGATCTTGACCATGCTTCCGTTTAGGTTGACGACTCCCGGCGGGCCCTCGATGCGAATGGGTTCCGCTATCTCATTTCGATGCGCTCTTTTTACATTCTCAATAAACGCGCTTCTGAGCCAGGCAGCCCCGAGTCGAGAGGCGCCATTAGTCGCCGAACGGGCTGGCGTGCGAGATTACGATATCGTGATATGATCTGGGCGTTTCATAGCGAATCTCAAGAATTGCTAATGTCGGCATCGTTGGCGGCATGTCAGGGCAAATTGACATGGAACGATGCTCGTGCACTGGGCGTGTTCCTCTGGCTTAACTCCGTCGAATCGATGGTACGTAAGGCTTCAACTCGTAACTCACCTCACTATCTATTCGAATGGTCTTGCAGAGGTCGTACATGGAAGTCATCGCCCGGACGGAATACATGGTTGGAGATTCCCGCGATCCAGTTGCCAGTTCCCTTTTCTACTTCGCTCTGGGGAAGCACAAATTAGTTCAGGGACTCTGGCGGCAAGCAGCATGGCACAAGGAGCAGGCAGTCATGTTACAATTCATGTCCAACGACTTTACGCAACCGCGGTGGCGGACTGCAGCACTCAAGAATGCGTATGCTTTGCTAGGCAAACGCCGTTTTGGTGAGCGACGTCTCTTTGACTTTCGTGGATTTATACTTATGGAGAAGACGATAGAATACGCGGCTGCATTCTTCATCCTTGGAGGTAACTTGAAAGACGCTGTGAATGTTTGCCTTCGTCACTTGGACGATTTCCAACTTGCCGTAGCGTTGGCGCGTGTGGTAGAAGGACGAGATGATGGCCCGGTCTTGCGCGATACTCTCTATCAGACTATTATCCCTCTGGCTTTCAAAGAAGGCAACAGATGGCTCGGGAGCTGGGCATTCTGGCTGCTGCACCGCCGTGATCTTGCAGTGAGGATACTTGTGGTCGGTGATCTGTCCATTCTCACGGTACCTAGCTTCCCTGACGGTCACTTGCCAGACACCATTGCAAGACGTTGCTAGCGCATCGGACGTGCCTATCACGGAACTTGGAAACCCACATTACGATGACCCTAGCTTGGCCCTCCTCTTCTCGCAACTTAAATCCAAGACGCTTCAAACTGCGAAAGGAACCAGCGAAATCTCGGGCCGTGCAGAATTCAATTTTGTTCTTCAAACAGCGCGCGTTTTCATTCGGATGGGTGAGCCGCCATCTATCCAAGACGTCCACGGCGCTGTCCATCGAATTCATTCACTCCATAGGGTGCCACGCACTCGCATTGGACCTTGTCAGGTCCTGGTCTTTCGACCGACCATCCGTTGTTAACCACGACCCCATACAGAGGATCTCACCTCCAAGTCCGACAACAGCGCGTAGAATGCTTGCACTAGAACCAGCTATGCGACGTAGGTCCTCAATCATAATTGACATGGACTTGTCCACAGCACCGCCAACACGCCGATCGTCCCCTGAACCCGGGGTAGTGAATAAGTCCCCTGTGCCACTCATGAAGACTATCGATGAGGAAGGCGATTTGATCGCACGGAAGGCTGGGCTGGGCAGTCTTTTGAAGACCGCAAGGCAGGATGTAGAAGTGCCAGAGTTCGATATGGATTCTTTCTTCTAGTCTCAACAAAGCTTGTAATGTACCAGATGAGTCGGTGAAAGGGATTGACATTGTGATAATCCCGTACATCAGACGAATGTTACAAATTTGTGTTGTTGCAGCTAAATCCTGAAAAAAAAAGTACGCGAGGATGAATGGAGAAAGAAAATTGGCGCGGATGAGTGGCGTCTAATCGACCTTTGTACAATCATTGCCCGATTTCGACTTCACGCTTCTTCAAAACCAAGTCCTTACCGACGACCCTCTTCCAGACGTCATGGACGTCATCAACGACAGTCTCGAAGTGGCTCGTCGCATCGTACGAGCGAGTGATAAAGACGTTGTCGTCCTTGCCATTCGAGATCGGGGTGTAGAGGGGTGAGACCGTGACGAATCTGGGTGCAAATGTAAGTCGCAGAACGCCGGCGAAAGGCAGCGTCGTACTTCTCATGTATGGGTCCGAGAAGCCGGAGGCCAGGGGCAATCTCCTGCTCGGGGCGATCCGTCTCGACGATGGTGCTGACGATAGCCACAAAGACCTCCTTCGCGCAAACATTGTGTGTTGAGGAGACCATGGCGATATAAATGTCTAAAACAATGCAGAATGAGCCCAGGACACCACTGAAGAACAACGACAATACCATGCCGCCTGTTGACTTGATTCTGTGGTATGATGATCTGAACACTGTCGGCGTCTTCTGTCCCAGGAATAGGGTGCTTGAGGATACAAATGGCGCGGATGACCTTGCCATCCTCTACGACGCGGAGCTTTCCGCTCTCACTGGAGGAGCCAAAGTAGCTCGGATCACCGATGACTTGTTTGGCTTTGACAGTTTCGGATCCGCTGCGTACACCAACGAATTTACCGTCATCGTCCGTAACGATCTCGTCGATCGGTTTGTCGAGCATGTAGGTACCACCGTAGATGGCGGAGAGGCGCGCAAATGCCTGAGGTAGCTCTCCGAGGCCATAAAGAGGGTATATGTATGGTGACTTTCCGTAGCGCGCCATGGAAGAAGTGTAAAGCACGATGCGTTGATAGGCCGGGCGCGCGGGCTTGTCGATGTAACTGAAAATAACTGTCAGCGATCGTACGTGGTTTATGCAGAAGATGCACGCACTCATCATCAAGGTAGAGTGCCATAGCATGGCCAATAAAGTCCTGGGTACCAGGTTCCAACCCGAACGTCTCATAGACCTTCCTCATCGTATCTTTATCAAGATCGATGCCTGGGTCACAATGATTGACAATCAATCTCACAGAGTCTTAGAGAAACAGGCAAGGAAAAAAATGAACCTTGATGAGTGGCAGGATCCTCGTCTCTCCAGTTTTGTAGAAATTCGAAGAATTTCTTTGCGCGGCGCTTCTCAAAGAGACCCATCAATGGGCTTTTGACGGCCTCCATTTCCGTGCTGGGAACCTTGGAGATCTTGCCGTCGCGATAGACGAAGCTACCCGCGATCTGCTTGAACTCGAGGTAACGAGTGACATCGGTGTGCACGAGGATCTTTGTGAGTTCTCCGGATGCGATGATGAACTTTGGGATGAGATCGACAGCGTAATCCCTGTCACGACCGAGCTCGGTGGGAGGCGCTTGATCCCCGCGGAACTTTCGATAGAGCTGTCAAAAGCGACCGAATCAGCAATCCGAAGTACATATCACGACTGCCACAGACCTGGGTGAGGTTCAGACTTGCACTATCGCCACCGTAGTAGTCATTCCTGTCCATGTGGAGGACCTTCTTGCCCTCGACCGACAGTAACCCGGATAAGACGCACTCCGTCAAGCCGGTGCCGAGAACGATAACCTGAGGGACGTCAAGCAGAGGTGAGAGAGAATATGATAGACCATACGTCGTATTCTTCATCCATGATGGTGATACCTGGTGGTCGTAGTCAAGGTCGATGGCAATAATCGATTCGCACGTGCTGAAAGGTGAGACAATCTAAACCCTCAAAATTATCCTATTATTCTCAAGAAGGCGCAGCCCACACGTTCCTGCGTCCCTACACACAATATAATACGCTATTTGAATCTTAGTCCCGAACTCGCTTGCTAGGCGATTCATGCGCCGATAGGCGGCGCTTACGTCCAACATTAGCCCAAGACGGTGTCGCGCACTGTTTCTCCAGTCGACGTTGTGCGCGTCTTCTATATCGCTCAGCAAGATTCAGGAGCTCTGGGGGGGACATCTCAGCTTCATGTTGTCAACAAACTTCAGGGTACATACCCTGCTCCTTTTGACGATATTTCTCGCCATACGCGTTGTCGGTACGACGAGGATGCTACAAGGGAGGGCACAATGTTATCGAAGGCCAGAAATATATGGACATCAGGCGAGTTACCTCTTCGTGGAAAGGAAACCACCTTTGCTTGTTCGTCATCATGTCCCACTCGTCCGGCGTGTGCCTCGCGATATACTTCGCCATAACTCTGATCTCTGCTCCACCAAAGAGACTGCCGTGTTCACCCATTGCCGCTTCATCCTCGTCTGAATCATGCGAACTTCCTTCCTCCACCGATTCTTGGTCATTCCCAACGGACTCCTCTTCTTCACCAGCTTCCCCAGTGGAATCCTGATCCTGGTAATTTCCGATTGCCCTTTCCCTGGCAGCCGCCAAGATCCTGTCAGCTAGTGGATCTCGAGTCCAATGGGCACCCCAAGACGAGGCTGTATGGTGCGGCACCTATGCAGGGCTCAGATCAGATCCAGACTCAAGTTTCACGAATGATTCACACACGTTTTCCGCAAGCTTCGTAATTATTTGGCTTTTCGTGAGGAAAGGGTCGTGTTGCGATGCCCAAGATATGTACTTTGCAAAATACTTCTTGTCCTCGACAGTATAGAGGTTACCTCTGGCAGATTTCACAACCTTCGTAGGAGGTATTGGCTCGACTTGGGGAGGAGGGGGTAAGGGCAGATTCGAGCGTCGAGTTGGGCTGCGGTGCCTACGCGCCCCCGGGGTCAGAGGACTCTCGTGGGTGCGAGGAAGGACATTGTTTCGGGGTGGCACGGGTTCCAATGGGACAGAAAGACTCCTTACGTTTTCAGGCCGCTCTTTTGGCTGCTTGCCCTTGATCTCTGAGGACGAGGAGGACGATTTGGGTTCTAAATCAAACCGTACTGGCTTTTTGGCGGTCTTGATCGGCTGGAGTTGGTTGACCATCTCATCTATGCGTGATCTATGTTCGAGATAATAATCTTTCCATAAATTAGCGGCATGGTTGTTGACCTACATCTTAAAATAAGACGCAGACAGATGATATGCGGTCAAGACATACGCCGTGAAGTGTTTCAATTGCTCTTCTGTGGTTCAAACCTTGACTTAAGCCCGAATGGAGAGCCATGACAAGAAGTTGTTCATCATTAGGCGATTGGCCCACTGGCGCAATCATTTTAAGAGCATCGGATAACAACTGAGAGGAAGGAATGGGAGTACTGGGCGATTGGTGCGTCTGCCGCTGCTGTAAAGACTGAAGAAGTTCAGTGAGGCCAGGTTGTTGCGAGGTATTGTAGTCGATGGTTTGGATAGACTGTAGTAACTGGCGTTGTAATACGTCTATGATAGGGACTTGTGGAGGAGGGGTTGGTAGGGGTTGTGGTGGTTGGAATTGCTGTAATAATGCATTGATGGAATGAACAAAACTGGACTGCATGGTCGGAGGAAGTTTGCAAGAGCCACGAGGATACCGCGATGCCAAATCGGATGACCACGGAAAAGACGGGCCGACGCGTCAATCGGTCCGATCATCCCCGCATTAAAACAAGCTCCGGACGACCAGCTCACAGCTGACAGCACAGTATGTTCTATTCTCGCATCCCTACACGCGCTCTATGCGCACGATCTTATACCACAGTACCCATTCAGCAACCTCTTCTGGGATTAAACTCAGTCGTACGTGAAAAGGCCGAAAAACTTTCGAGAGACTGGAAGGGAACAAGTGCCTCCGGGGATAACACTAAGAATTTCATAGGCGGGGAGTTCGTACAGAGCAGGGCAACTCAGTGGATCGATGTAGTGGACCCAGTCCGTCATGTAATCCACTCCCCGTTTATTTTGACTTAGGACCACGTCACAACAGTCCACACAAACACTCCTTACTCGAGTTCCGGAAACAACCAACGAAGAGTTCGACCAGGCAGTGGTGGCCGCCTCTGATGCGTTCAAAGCGTGGAGCAAGACGACAGTCTTGACCCGCCAGAGGTTCATCTTTGAGTTTGTTTCCGTGACTGTGTAGTATTCCAACCTGTCCTCAGTCGCGTCTGGCAGGTTGCAGCGCCTCATAAGAGAGAATGCCGATTCCCTAGCCGCCAGCATAGTTCTGGAACAAGGGAAAACGCTTCAAGGTCAGATTTATGATCCTCTTGCTTCCTATATGCCCCTGGAACCCGCATATAGATGCGCACGGCGATGTCACGCGCGGACTCCAAGTAGTGGAACATGCTGCTAGTGCACCCTCGCTCTTGTTGGGCGAGAAAATCGAAGGTTTGTTTCCTTCTTGCTGTTACTTCGACTCGACACTTATGTAGTGCTGAGATAGTTAGTCGAGATATGGATACTGAAGTTCGAAAGGTGCCCTTGGGAGTGACTGCTGCGTAGGACCTAAATATGTCTTTTTGCCGCACTAGCTAATCCTCCTACCAAGCATTGCTCCGTTCAATTTCCCTGCGCAAGTGTCCTTTTGGTAATAAACCGTGTAATGCTTCTCACAACTGCCGATAGCATGATTCCACTCTGGTCAATCCCCATGGCTACTGTAACTGGAAATACCCTCATCCTGAAGCCCTCAGAGCGTGATCCTGGTGCAGCGATGATCATTGCTGAACTTTGTCAAAGGGCAGGGCTTCCCCCAGGTGTCATCAATGTCGTACATGGGACCGTCCCAACTGTAAATGCCATCTGTGATCACCCTAGTATCAAGGCGATCAGTTTCGTAGGAGGTGACCGCGCCGGCAAGCACATCTACGAACGGTATGTCCTCCATTTATACCTAGCCATTCAAACCTTTGCTGATGAACGGTCTCCAGCGGGATGAAGAATGGCAAACGCGTTCAATCAAATATGGGTGCAAAGAACCATGCCGTACTCATGCCAGACGGTAGGGGCTGTATGATTAATTGTCGACGCGATCAACTTATGCGCATGGTCAGCTAATAAGAACCATGCCCTTAACTCTATTGTCGGTGCAGCTTTTGGTGGTAAATTTACGAGCGCTATATTGGGTATTGTTCCCTTACGAATTGCTTTCTGAAGCCGCTGGACAAAGATGCATGGCCATTTCCGTAGTGGTACTGGTTGGTGATGCTTATGAATGGCTACCCGGCCTCGTCAATCTCGCAAAGAAATTGAAGGTGGGTGGGGGGTTCGAGAAGGATGTCGATCTGTGAGTTATTTGTTCCTGTGTTTGCGTATCCCATTCTCACCTCATATAGTGGGCCCGTCATCTCACCAGCCTCCAAAGACCGCATTCTTGGGTTGATTGGATCCGCTGAGCATGAAGGTGGAAAGATTCACCTCGATGGACGTCATATAGGGGTTTCCGGGTATGACAATGGCAATTTCATTGGACCAACAATTATTGAAGCGAATACTACTATGAAATGTTACGAGTATGTGGTGACTTTGTTTTCTTCGGACGTATCTCAGAGCATGGCATCAGTCAAGAGATTTTCGGGCCTGTCCTTGTCGTTCTCAAGGCCGACACGCTAGATGAGGGTATCCAGATCATCAACCAGAACCGGTATGGCAATGGCACAGCGATCTTTACTCAGTCTGGCGCAACTGCACGGAAGTTCGAACACGACGTGAATATCGGTCAGATCGGGATCAACATTCCTATCCCGGTGCCACTTCCTATGTTCTCGTGGAGTGGAAACAAGGTAAGTGTTTATTCACCCCGAGTATACGCAGGACTCATGGATCGCATGCAGGCGAGTGCCCTGAGTGACCTCAGTTTCTACGGGAAGAGGTAATGATTGATCGATCCTTTGTTCCATATCGATCCACTAATAGCAGCTCACAGCGCCATCGAATTTTACACACAGAAGAAGGTGATATTCAGCGTCTTCTTGCCTTATTCCCTTTGGTAATTTACCGTCATGCCGTTATGATAGACGACGACAAGTCTTTGGAAGTCGGAGGATGCGCTTACCAGCCGGGCGTCCGTCCACATGCCTACCCATCACTAATAGGTTTGCACAGCAATGATAAAGCGACGACTCGTGTACCATAGCAACTCAAATGAACAATGACATAGTTGATGGCTTTTGTGACCGGATCTCCCCCGGATGCCCTTGCACAAAACACACCTAAGCTAATATCACAAAGCAGCGGTCGGTGCCTTCGTCAATGCGTCTAGGAAAGCATTGGATAACCCAACGCATTGATGGTATACCTCTTCGAACCCTTTCTACAGCATAATTAGTGTTGGATGTCATCACGGACAGTCTAATTTCAACTTACGATACCACCGTAGTATGGATCGGCAATCGGCTTACCATCGACATAAGATCCCCACAACTTGACTTCGGTGGTAGAGTCGCTAGGCTTTTTGCGGAGTAATTTCTCGAGGTTCGACTTATCGGAGGCAAGGATGTGCGTGAAATTGTAGAAGTCGCTCTGAGTTACTTTACGTGCTTCATGCTCGATGGGGACTCCGAACTGTGGGGAAACCGTGTCAATGGACCCGATTTTGGAAGATCGAAGTGGTGCACACCTTCTTACAAGTCGCAGTAGTACTGTCGAACCGGCAGTTTTCAGTTGCAGGCTATTGCCTGAGGGTGGAGACACTCACCGCTCGTCGGGCCCTTCGCCGACGTGATACGCAGCTGTACCAGCGCTATCGACGACGAGATCGATATTGCGCCCCTTGGCGATATGCCTGAGCACGGCTTCTCCCATTGGAGAGCGACAGATATTACCTAGGCACACAACGAGTACCTTGGGTGCCATGACTCGGACAAGGTGCACTTATAGTGGTGGGTGAATTGAATGGGATCGGAACGCGATGAGGTACGGCGTCAATCAAATTCCAGAGGCACACTCCTAGACGCTGACAACCATGGTTGCTCCTCCCATTCAAGTCTTTCTGACCACAATAGCATCGCAGCCAGCTCTGCGACAGCGTCAAGGTTTATCCAACAGGCTACCCTGCCTTGCGGTGCCAACTCGCTCATATGATCGATGCTGTAGAATACATTCTGCGCGTTTTGCAAGCGAAGAAAATCGCATTCCATTCCTATGATCTGGCCTCTGACGAGGACGCAAAGCGACTTTGGAGGAGGAAGGCTCCCGTTGGTGAGCGTCAAGTCGTTTGCACGCGTTGGCCGTTCATTCGAACGAATCTCGTGCATCAGACAAGCAGCAATTACCTGGCATACTCGTCGGCGGGACGTGTCCCGGGGTGGGCAGCTTTTATTACTCTAGCGGCAACTGCGCACGCTGACGATCCCCCGCAGTCCTTCACAGACTTGTGAGCATGCGTTCGCGTTGACTACCCGCGAATGAATCCCCTCGCTCATACACTAACACCGATCAAACTACAACAGCGAAGAAGCGGTCGAGTACAGCGAACTCGAGACCTTTCTCCGACTGAATGAAACCTGGGACGAATCCATCGAGGAAACGCGCCCCACACTCCCCGCGAAGCCAATCGGCGTGCCTGGCGCCTCGTCGCCATCTCAGATGGCCAAACCGGCTCACAGAGCGCTCTTCGACGCCAGTCCTGCCGCCGCCTCGGCGCCGTCGCCGCTGCAGCGCGGAGCCGCGTCCCCGTCGGCCTCCCCCGCGAGCAAAGAATCTTTGCGGAAACGCAACGATGCAGAGTTCGACGTAGGCGAAGAGCTCTCCGGGTATGGCCTGCAGGGCGTCAAGGTGACCGATGACGAGCTGCTCGCACTCGTGGAGGAGCTTGGGCTCGGCGGCGACGAAGCGGGAGAGCTCGTGAAGGGCTTGAGCGATTTCACGGACACCGTGACGGACAAGCCTCAGGCCGATAAAGGAGGCAGCCGCGGCCGTGGCGACGAGCAGCTCCCGGCCGAAAGCGAGGCCGAGCCAAAGCCAGAGGCGGCAGCACCTGTAGCAAGGGAAGAGGCTAGAGCTTCTGACAGTGAAAGTGACAGTGTGAGAGAAGCAGAGACTGAGGTCACAGATGCAGCAAGTGCTTGATTTGTCTTGACTTTTCGCTGACTCTATCTGCCCACGGGTGATATCATCTAGCATTTTTGTGGAATACTTTACGTGCGTTTCTACTTGACGACACCATGTATCAATTG
>Ga0137394_10000335_pt1 | contig 32617 bp, 28 predicted proteins | sample czobulk116metaG_FD_108278 | JGI IMG/M metagenome (GOLD analysis project Ga0137394, IMG submission 108278) | Vadose zone soil microbial communities from Angelo Coast Range Reserve, California, USA - czobulk1.16 metaG | ecosystem: Environmental > Terrestrial > Soil > Vadose zone | place: USA... | reverse complement strand
TGAAAAACAGCATTTTGCACAATTTTGGAGCAACGTAAGTCCCTTTAGAATGAACACTTGTAAAAGTGTATCAAAACAAAGGAGTTTAACGCCCTTTAGAATGACTTATGAAAAACAGGGGGAGGGGCTTACAGTTATTGTTAACTAGATTCCACAGTTCTTTACATTCGCCCAAAAATGACCCGAAGTTTTCTCCGCCCGTCGTTCTCGACTTCCTCTTAGCCCCGCTCGTTTGACACATCCCGCCTCCGCCGATAGTATCAATCTGCATCCGGCGGAGAGACCTTTCAGGCGGCGTTCCCAACCGCACGGCGGCATCCCATGAAACTCGCTTATTTTGATTGTTTTTCGGGTATTAGCGGTGACATGACGCTTGGCGCCTTGGTGGACGCCGGCTGCAGCGTGGAACTCCTCCGCGCCGAACTGCGCGGCCTGCAAGTCCCCGGCTGGGAACTCAGCGCCGAAAAAGTCTGGAAGAACGGCATGGCCGCCACCTACGTCAAGGTCAACGCCGAAGACCAGCAAAAGCATCGCTCGCTCAGCACGATTCTCGAAATCTTGCAGAAGTCGCAGCTCGCACCCCAGGTGCGCGACCGCGCCGCCGCGATCTTCACAAAACTTGGCGAAGCCGAAGCCCGCGTCCACGACGTGCCGCTCGAGAAAATTCATTTTCACGAAGTGGGCGCCGTTGACGCCATCGTGGACATTGTCGGCGCTTGCATCGGCTTTCACGCACTGGGTATCGATAAATTCGCCTGCTCCGCTTTGAACGTCGGCGGCGGCACCGCAAAAATGGCGCACGGATTTTTGCCCGTGCCTGCGCCAGCTACCGCAACTTTGCTGCAAGGAAAGCCGACCTATTCCAACGGCGTGCAAAAGGAACTCGTCACTCCCACGGGCGCTGCGATCGTCGCGACGCTTTGCGATTCCTTCGGCCCGCAGCCTCCGATGAGCGTCACCGCCATCGGCTATGGCGCCGGCACCTTCGATCTCGAAAGCCAGCCCAACGTTGTCCGCATCATGGTAGGCGAAGCCGCGGAAAAAACCGTCGCCGGCTTCGACGAAGAAATTGCCGTGATTGAAGCGAATCTCGATGACATGAACCCGCAAATCTACGGCTACTTCCTGGAAAAGGCTTTGGCCGCCGGCGCGCTCGACGTCTACACCACACCGGTGCAAATGAAAAAGAACCGCCCCGGCACGCTACTCACGGTCTTGTGCAAGCCGCAGGATACAAATACGCTGATGTCGCTGATCTTTGCCGAGACGACCACGTTTGGCGCGCGCACCTATTGCGCGCAACGCCGCACGCTGCCGCGCGAGTTTGTGAGCGTCGCTACAAATTACGGTGACGTGCGCATCAAGATTTCCCGCGTGAACGGCCGCATCCTGCACGTCGCACCCGAATACGACGACTGCCGCAAGCTGGCCGTCGAAAAAAACGTGCCCCTGCAGCGCGTCATCAGTGAAGCCCTCCGCGCGTACGAAGCCCATTCGTGATTACGCTTGGTTTCGCAGTGCACGATAAGACTTGTCCCGACCCTGTCGGGATCATGCGCTCTTCAGATATTCTTTTTTCGCCCTTTCGGGGCATCGGCCGCCGTGGACGGTGCCAGGCCCTAGCATCGGAGATTACGAGTAGGATAGATAGTGATTGTTTTGTTTGAGATTTCTGACTAAGAACTTGAAACTAACAACTAACGAGTGAAAACTGAACACTGACAACTGAGAACTGACCAGATTAAAAAATGCCAGGAAAACCAAAATATTATCTGACCACGCCGATCTACTACACGAACGGCTTGCCGCACATCGGCCACACGTATTCGACCATCGTGTGCGACACCGTCCGCCGCTACAAACGCATGCGCGGCTACGACGTGGTCATGACCACCGGCACAGACGAGCACGGTGTCAACGTCGAGCGCTCCGCCAAAAAAGCCGGCGTCCCCGAATCCGAATTCGTCGCGAAAATGGCCGCGGAGTGGCGCGCCCTGTGGGACGAACTCGGTGTTCAAGGCGACGAATTTATCCGCACCACCGACCTGAAACACGCCCACACCGTGCAATGGCTTTTCAAACTGTGCCGCGAAAACGATTTCGTTTACCCCGGGCACTACACCGGGCAATACTGCATCTACGACAATGCTTACGTGGACGTGAAGCCCGGCGAAAACTGTCCCGATTGCGGCCGGCCCACGGAAACTGTCACCGAGCCAAACTATTTCTTTAAGCTTTCTGCCTTTCAAAAACCTCTTCTCGATTGGTACGCCAGGCACCCTGATTTTATCCAGCCGGAAGCCCGCCGCAATGAAGTACTCAGTTTCGTCGAAGGCGGCCTCCGCGATCTCAGCATCACGCGCACCACAGTTCGCTGGGGCATTCCCGTGCCGGGCGAAGAGCCCCACGTTTTTTACGTCTGGTACGATGCACTGACCGCGTATCTCAGCGCTGTCGGCGGCCCGAATTACGAGAAAATTGGATACTGGCCTGCCGATGTCCATCTCGTCGGCAAGGAGATCATTCGCTTCCACGCCGTTTACTGGCCTGCATTCTTGATGGCCGCCGGCCTCCCGTTGCCGAAACAAATCTGGGCCCACGGCTGGCTGCTCATGGACAGCGCCAAAATGAGCAAGTCGCTCGGCAACGTCGTTCGCCCGCGGCCCATCGTGCACGTCCTCGGCATGGATGCTCTTCGTTACTATCTTCTGCGCGAGACCGTTTTCGGCCAGGACGGCAATTTCAGTTACGACGCGCTCGTCCAGCGCTACAACAGCGACCTCGCCAACGGTCTCGGCAACCTCGCCAGCCGCACCGCCGCGATGATCGAGAAAAACGGCGGCGGCAAGGTCCCCAAGCCTGCGGCGCTTCAACCACAGGACACCGCCTTGGCTACGCAGGCGCAAGCCGCGATCGGGCAAGTCCTGGAGTTGTACGACAACCTCGCATTCTCTCGCGCGCTGGAGGAGATCTGGTCGGTTATTGCCGCCACGGACAAATACCTTACGACCGAGCATCCCTGGTCGCTCGGCGAGAATGACGCCGATCAACAGCGCCGTGCCACGATTCTCTGGACCACCGCGGAAGTCCTGCGAATCGTAACGGCATTGACGCATCCCGTCTTGCCGGAAAGCACGACAAAAGTGTGGTCGCTGCTCGGCCAGCCGGGGCAGCCTGGGTCTATTGCGCTGGACGATTTGAGATGGGGACAGCTTGCGCCGGGTACGCCGCTGGGCAAGTCGCAAACGCTTTTCCCGCGCATCGAAAAAGCAGAAGCAATCGAGAGGATGGAATCCATGGAAAAAGAAGCACAGAACGCCCCGTCGCCGGTCACCACGCCAGCGCCCCCAGGCACGCCCACGCCCGCTGCCGGCAGCACCGCTGCGGCCGCGGCTGCGCCGCAAGCAGCGCCGGAGAAAATCGGCATCGAGGACTTCACCAAAGTCGAGATGCGCGTCGGGCAGATTAAGACCGCCGAACGCATCGTCGGCGCCGATAAGTTGCTGAAGCTCACTGTCGACATCGGCACGGAGATTCGCCAGATTTGCGCCGGCATCGCGCAATACTACGAGCCGGAAAAATTGATCGGCCGCAAAGTCGCCGTGGTCGTCAATCTCGCGCCCCGCAAGCTCCGTGGCGTCGAATCCAACGGCATGATCGTAGCCGCCTCCGTCGGCCCCGAAGGCCGTCCCGTCCTAGCCGGTTTCCCCGACGAAGACGTCGAAATCGGCGCCCGCTTGAAGTAAGCATTTCTTTGTAGGGGCGCAGTATGCTGCGCCCCTTCTCGGCAAGATTTCGCCAATGGAACTCATCGACTCGCACGCACACATCGACTTCCCGCAATTCGCGGAGGACCGCGAAGCCATGCTCGAACGCGCGCGTGCGGCTGGAGTCTCGACTCTGCTCGCTATCGGCACCGGGCCGGGCCCCGAGAAGCTCGATTCCGCACTGCCATTTGCCGAACAACATGACTGGATTTACGCCACCGTTGGCATTCATCCCCATGAAGCCAAGGAAGTCACGCAGCAACATCTGGATGAGCTGGCTCGGCTGGCGAAGCATCCCAAAGTCATCGCCTGGGGCGAGATCGGTCTCGACTACTACTACGATCATTCTCCGCGCGAAGCGCAGCACCGCGTCTTCCGCGATCAGATGGCCCTTGCGCAGCAGGCAAAGCTTCCCATCATCATTCACTGCCGCGATGCCTGGTCCGATTGTCTGAACATGATCGAAGAACACTGGCGGCCAACTGGCCTCGGCGGGATTCTGCACTGCTTCACCAGCACGCTCGAACATGCGCGGCGCGGAATCGAAATGGGTTTCCTGGTTTCCTTTGCGGGAAATTCAACCTATCCAAAAACTCAGAACCTTCGCGACGTTGCGAAAGAATTGCCCCTCGAGAAGATTTTGATTGAGACGGACGCTCCGTACCTTGCGCCTCAACCCTGGCGCGGCAAGCGCAACGAGCCCGCCTACGTTGCCGAAGTAGCGCGCACGCTCGCGACTGTGAGAAACTTGTCGCCAGCCGAAGTTGCCGCCGCCACCTCCGAGAATTTTCGGCGCTTCTTCGGTCTTGCTCGGCCGGCAACTCTCGCGGCCCCAGGTCTCAGGGACAAGGGTTAGATCAGGAGATTTGCCATCGCGCTGCTCACGGCTAAAGAGATTTTTGATCTCGTCCGCGACGACCTCGTTTTGGTCGAGGAAGAGCTCGCGCGGCAGAGCGATGCCGCCTTTCCGCCCGTCTCTGAAATCACCGCGTATTTGCTGGGCGGGGGAGGGAAGCGCATGCGTCCCGCGATCCTGCTTCTTTCCGCAAGCTACGCGGGCCGCAAAGATCGCAGCGCGATCCGCCTCGCCGCCGTTGTCGAGCTTTTGCACAGCGCGACGTTGATTCACGACGATGTCATTGACAGCGCCGACACGCGCCGCGGCCGCCCCTCCGCCAATTCAAAATGGGGCAATCATCGCAGCGTCCTCACCGGCGATTGGCTGTACATGCAGTCTTTCCAGATGGCACTGGAAGAGCGCAATTTTCGTATCCTTGACATTCTGATCGACCTGACGCAGAAAATGGTCGAGGGCGAACTGATTCAACTCGCGAAAATCGGCCGCATCGATGTGACCGAAGAAGATGCGCTGCGGCTGGCCACCTACAAAACCGCATGCCTTTTCAGCGGCTGCGCGCGGCTCGGCGCAGTGCTGGGCGGTCTCGAGGGTAAAGAAGAGCAGGCGCTCGCCGATTATGGGCGATACGCGGGCCTGGCGTTTCAACTTGTCGACGATTTGCTGGATTTTACGGCGTCAGCGGAGCAGCTCGGCAAACCTGTCCTCAGCGATTTGAAAGAAGGCAAGGTCACGCTGCCGCTGATCTACGCGATGGAAAACGGCCACCGTGACGCGCGTGAGCTAGTCGCGCGTGTACTGGAAGAAAAGGAATTTATTTCCGTTCGTCCGGAAACAATCGTTACCCTCGTTCACGAGTCCGGCGCACTCGACCGCGCCCGCAATCTCGCTCAGGACTACGCGCAGCGCGCCAAGGCTTGCCTCAACGGCCGCCCGGATTCCGAGTATGCGCGCGCTCTCGCCACGCTTCCGGACTTCATTCTCGATCGAGAGAATTAGCGCGTAAGGATTGCCTTGTAGTGGCGCAGCGTGCTGCCCCACTACAAGTGAATTTCAAAAGTGAGAATCGACTGCTTCTTGCCACATGCTTCCATTTAAGCTCGCGTATCACGAACGTTACGACCTGAACCTCGGCCCGCACGTTTTTCCATCGCAAAAATTTCGCCTCATCTATGAAATGCTGCTCCGCGAAGACATCGCCACGCCGCAGGATTTTCTTCGCCCCGATCCCGCGGCCGACGAAGACATTCTTCGCGTCCACACGCCGGACTGGGTGCGCAAACTGAAAACCGGCACGCTCACCGCCAGCGAAGTGATGCTGCTGGAAGTTCCGTATTCGCCGGAACTGGTCGAGGCGGTGTGGCTCGCCGCCGGTGGAACTATTCTCGCCGGGCAATCAGCGCTGCGCGACGGATTCGGTTCGAATCTGAGCGGGGGATTTCATCACGCGTATCCAGGGCACGGCGAAGGATTCTGCGCGATTCACGATGTGGCGGTGGCGATTCGAAAGCTGCAGGCGGATGGCGCCGTGAAAAAAGCGATGGTTGTCGACACAGACGTGCATCACGGGAACGGAACCGCGGCTATCTTTCGAAACGACCCCGCGGTCTTCACGATTTCGATTCATCAGGAAAACAATTATCCGGCGCACAAGCCGCCATCGAGCATCGATCTCAACATGGCCGACCGCGCCAATGACGATGAGTATCTGGGCGTCTTGATTCCAGCGGTGCAGAAAGCGCTCGACGAATTCCGGCCCGATATTCTTTTTTACGTTGGTGGCGCCGACCCCTACTGCGAAGATCAGCTCGGTGGACTGTCACTAACGAAAGAAGGATTGAAGCAACGGGACCGGCAGGTTTTCGAGGAAGCGCGCCGCCGCAGAATTCCGGTGGTGACGACACTCGCCGGCGGCTACGCGCGACGAGTGGAAGACACCGTTCGAATCCACGTCAATACGATTCTGGCCGCTCAGGAAGTGGCAGAGGAACATCCGCAAAGTTCATCGATGCGTGGTTAGGGCCCTGCGCGGTTACGGCGCGAGATTTCCGGCAGGCGATGAGGCGCCCTGGGGAGCCAGTGCGCGCCGGACGGCGACTGCCAAGTTTAGCTCAAAGGTATCGGGTTCGAAACCATTCGAGCGATAGGCAATTTTTCCAACGCGGTCAATCACCATCACCGTCGGGAAGGAGTTGACGGTGAAGAACCGGTCAAGGCCGTCTGCAAAGACGACCGGAGTGCGAGGCTTGTCCTCTGCCAAATAGCCCGTGACCAGAGACTCATCTTCGTCACAGTTGGCGGCCAGAAAAAGCACGTCATGATTCGGCTGGAAGTCCGCGGCGACGCGAGCGAACAAAGGTTCGAGCGCGTGGCAAGGGCCGCACCAAGTAGCCCAGAAATTGACGACGAGAACTTTTCCCTTCGTGTCTTTCAGCGAAAAGGCCGTTCCTTCAGGAGCTTTCCTGAGCGTGAAATCCGCAGGTTCGCGAGCGTCCGCATTTTTCCTGGGCTTGGCTGACATGGAGGACGGCGAGACTTCATCGTAAGTGCGAAGCAAATACTCGCCCAGACCATCATCGGAGCCGTGGGCAAGCCGCCAGACATTGCCCAACTTCTGCCGGATCTCGCGGCGGCCGGCGGCCCCATTTGTTGCGTCAGCCCAGGCGAAGGCGCGGGCGTATTGCTGGATCGCGCCATTCAAATCTTTCTTCATTTCGGCGATTTCACCTAGCTGTTCAGCGGCCGTTGCGCCGGGGAGGATTGCGTAACTGGCCTCGAAGTCTTTCTGAGCCGCGACCGTGTCTTTTAATTTCAGTTCGAGTCTTCCGCGCAACGCCAGCACGGACATGCGATCACGCTTTCTTTCCATGGCCCACTCTTCCTGGGAAATCTTTGGCGATTTTTCCCCGGAGGAACTGTGTTCGACAAATTCGAGCACCCTGGTGGCATAGTTTGTGGCCCGGCGGAGAGCAGCTTCGTCGCCGTTCCCTTCGAGCAGCTGAATCGTCAGGATGGTCATGGAGATATCGTCCGGGCTGAGCGCGACGATTCGTTCGGCGTAAGCGGCGGCGCGGGTGTTGTCCCGCAATTGCAGGCAGGCTTCCACCAGTGCGCGGTAAATCTGAGGGCGCTGCCGCGAATCCGGATATTCCTTCAGGAACGCCTCCAGATTCCGGACCAGCGCCGCGCGGTCGTTCCCGGAGTTGCTGATGGCTTGCTGCAATTCTTGTTCAGGTGAAGGTTGTTTGGCGGCGGAGGCCTGCTTGGAGGGGGCGATTCTCGACGGGGGTAGTGATGAGTTCTGACTCTTTTCGTTTCGCGCGGAGTCCTGACCGCACGCCGGGAAAGCGAGCGCACAAAGAAATAGAACCGAAATCGCGCTCGCGGAGAAGGGTTGGGAAGCCATACAGTTGAATTCTAAGGGTATTGGGAAGAATTGTCGCTGGTTCTCGGCGGTTTTTCGCAAAGAAAGAGAGCTTCAAAGTGCACGAGCCTATTTCTTGCCGCTCACGCGAATTTCGCCCGAAACGGTATGCACGTCCACGCGTCCGCCACCGCTGCCCATGTGGGCCCGAAGAGAATGCTTGCCCTGTTCCTCGATGACGATCGGAATGTCGGTGCGAATCTCACCGGAGACCGCTTCCGCCGAGAGATGGAAATTCGCAGAAGCCGGGACGCTGAGTTGTACGGTGCCGGATGCCGTTTTCAGTTCCCAGTAGCTGTCCGCGCCCGGGTTTCCCTGTACGGAAACCCGTCCCGAGGCGGCACGCGATTTCACGTCCTTTGCCGCGCCCTGAATCTCGACTTCGCCGCTGGCAGTATCCGCTTCGATACGCCCCCCAGGATTGGATACACGAATGAAGCCCGAAAGGGCGTTCACACGCACATCGCCCCCAGTGTTCGCGACCGTCACACTTCCCGAAGCGGACGATACGCGTACATCATTGCCAATATCAGAGGCCGACACCGACCCGCTGGCGGTGGAAAGTTGGACGTCGCGCTCGATTTTTTCGACGCGGATGGACCCGGAAGCGGCCTGCACTTTTACCGGGCCGCGCACGCCGCGAATCGTCTGCGCGCCGGAGGCTACGGTGGCACTGATTTCCGTGTCGCGCGGCACCTGAATCGCGTAAGCGATTCTGACGTGGCGCATGTGAGACATATCCTTACCGATGCGAATGGTGTCGCCTCTTTGTTCGATGGGAGGATTCGCGAGGGTATCGTCCAAGCGCTTCTGAGGATCGTCAAAGCCGAATCCCGATGCGCGCACTTCGCCGCGAACGTGAACTTTGCCGTCGGCGCTGCCCGAAATGTCGACGTCACCAGAGGCGTTGGTCAGTTCCAGGCGAATTGGACCGGTAACGTTATAGTTGCGATCGAAGGCGCCGCTAACCGAAGGGCCGCTCTCGCAGCCAGCCAGGACGACGATGGCCGAAAACAGCACTAACGGTAAGCAAAGATTGCGGTGGCGCGCCATTCATCCTCCGTAATGGTGCAGAGACTTGCTCTGAGCCGTCCCACTTGTAGCTACGTAATTGCAGAGAATTATGTTCCGTGAGCAACCTTGGCGGAACGCTGACCGACGGGCGAAAGAGTCTCGTTGAGAGAGCCCTGGCGATATCCCTCAAGGTCCAGGGCAACGTAAGTGAAACCCTCCGCTTTCAGCCGGTCCGCCATGGCCGCTGCCATTTCGGGCGCGAGTGCGCGAGGCATTTCTTCAGGAGATATTTCTATGCGCGCAAGCTTGTCGTGGAGCCGCACGCGGAATTGGCGGAATCCAAGCGCGCGGAGCGCCGCTTCGCCGCGCTCAACCAGCCCGAGACGCTCCGGTGTCACCTCCGTGCCGTAGGGCAAGCGCGAAGCAAGGCAAGCGGAGGCGGGGCGGTCCCAGGTGGGCAAACCGGCACGCTGCGAAAGAAGCCGGATCTCCGCCTTGGCAAGGCCGGCGTCGAGAAGCGGCGCAAGAACCTGATGCTCCGTGGCGGCGCGATGGCCGGGGCGAAAATCGAGCGTGTCGTCGGCGTTCACGCCGTAGGCGACGGCGGCAAAACCGCGCGCATGCGCTAATACGTCCAACGCGGAAAACAGCTCGTCTTTGCAGAAATAGCAACGGTCGGCCGCGTTCGCACGGTAAGCGGGATTCTCCATTTCGTGCGTTTCAATGAATTCGTGGCGCACGCCTAACTTGCTCACAAACTCTTCCACGATGGTGCGATCGTGAGCCGAGTAACTCGGCGAGAGCGCAGTGACGGATAATGCTTGGCCACCCAGTGCCTTGTGAGCTGCCCAGGCCAGATAAGCGGAATCTGCGCCGCCCGAGAGCGCCACAATGAGCGAAGGAATTTCGGCGAGGCGAGCGAGCAGAAGACGCGCTTTTTCTTCCGCCGACACAGCAGCGCTCTTTGCATTGCGAATATGAATTAGTTCCTTCATCCCATTGCTGAGTATATCTCAGAGTGCCGCTTGCATCGCAGATTGCGCCGCATCAGGAGTCACTTGAAATCCAAAAGCACGTCAACCGTGTTCTTGCTCGTATCCGTCTGTAGCCAATGGCCGACGTTTTCGTAGTGCACCGGCAACTCACCAAAGACCTGCTCCTGGTGCGTTTGCAGCTTTGCCAGAAGTTCTTCGAACTTTGCTTTGTCGAAGATTGCACCGGCAGGGAAGGGCCATACATTTTGCAGCTTTCGCTCGGCAGCAGGGGAAATTCCAGTGAGGATCATTTTTCCGAAGCGGTATTGCGGCCCCTCCTGAATGCTCACCGAATAGAAAACAGTATGCGCCTGCTCGTCATACGCCGGAGCCGGATCGACTTTCGCCTCGAGGTAGCCGCGATGAGCGTATTCTTCGCGAGCGCGATCCCAGGCTGCTTCGATCTGCATGCCATCGGCGATATCCCCTTGCTTGAGCCCGAGCAGGCCGCTCAGCGTGAATTCCGACACCAGAGTGTTTCCCGTCCAATGGACTCCCTTCCCGCGATAGACCGCGCCCGGCGCTATCGGCACATAGACAGGGATTTGCGAGGGCAGCTTCTGATTGGGATCACCCGTCAGCCGCACCTCCGGCGGCCCGAGCTTCGCACGCAAGAATCCCTGCTGCAGATAAATGGGCCTTATCGCTTCGGAGAGGAAGAGATCGATGGTCATTCGGGAATAGGGCTTTCCCAGTATCTCGGATAGATGTTGTTGCACGGCTTTGGAGGCCAAAAGGGAGGGATCGCTGAATTCCACCTTTGCGATTTGGAGTGCGGCACCTTCGACCCGGAATTCCTGCACGTTGCCTTCACCGTTTGGATTGGGGATTACCGTGTGCTCGAGCGACACTTGCAGTCCGCGCGAAGTGAGCAACTCCTTCACAGCTTCACCGGCCTGATCCACTGCGGCTCCGGCTTCCGGCAGCGTCCCGTTGAAGGAAGGAAATTTATTGCGGATGGCGTCGCCCAACTCCGAATCAGAGAACCATGGAATGTTGTCGAAGTAGGCGGGGATTCGCGGCGATTCTTCCACGTGGTAGGTCACCAGGATGCCGGCGACCTTCGTCTGGAAGTTGAAACTTACTTTGGCGAAAAGCCCGCTTTGAACGAGCCTGTCGGCAGCGGTCTGCAAATCATTCCGGCCGATCTGGGCGCCGCTGAGCAGGCCGGTTATGGCGACGACTTGGGCCTCGGTGAGGAATTTTTCGCCGTCGGCGTGGACTTCGCGCAATGGCGCGGTGGCGGCGTCCTGGGCCTGAGCCGAAGCATGGAATCCGGCCGGCAGGAGGAGAAGCAAGAGAGTTCCGAGACACGCTCGAAAATGGCGACGCATGTTCCTATAGTAGCGGAAACGGGCCCGCCTACTCCACGGTGACGGATTTGGCCAGGTTTCGCGGCTGGTCGACATCGCAACCGAGCCTTACCGCGATGTGATACGCGAGCAATTGAAGAGGGATGATTTCCAGCAAGGGCACGAGCAACTCCGGCGCGGGAGGAAGTTCGATGATGTGGTCGGAGGCTTCGCGCGCGAGATGATCTCCCTTGGTGACAATGGAGATGACGATGCCGTCCCGCGCTTTTACTTCCTTGATGTTCGAAACACTCTTCTCGTAACGGGTCATCGCATCGCGATCGGATTCGTCGCGCGTCGCCAAGACCACGACGGGCAGATTTTCGTCGATCAAGGCGTTGGGGCCGTGCTTCATTTCACCTGCGGGATAACCTTCGGCATGAATGTAGGAGATTTCCTTGAGCTTCAGCGCGCCTTCGAGCGCAATGGGGTAGTGAATACCCCTGCCAAGATAGAGAAAATCGGTATAGCGAAAGAATTGCCGCGCCAGGTTTTCGTAGAATCCCGTATTATCCGCTTGCAGAACTGTTTCGATCTTGTGGGGAATGCGCGTGAATTCCTGCATCAGATTTCTGGCGGCGTCTTCGGTCAGCTTGCCGCGAACCTGGCCGAGATAGGAAGCGAGCAGAAGCAGCGCGGTCAATTGCGAAGTGAAAGCCTTGGTGGAAGCCACGCCGATCTCCGGCCCGGCGTGGGTCGGAATTGTACCGTTGGCTTCGCGCGTGATCATGGAACCAATCACGTTGCAGATCGCCAGCGAGGGCGAATCCTTCGATTTTGCTTCGCGCTGGGCTGCCAGGGTGTCCGCGGTTTCTCCGGATTGGCTGATGCACACGGTCAGCGTTTTCGAATCCAGAATAGGGTCGCGATAACGGAATTCGCTTCCGTAATCGACTTCGACAGGGAGACGGGCAAGGCGCTCAATCATGAACTTTGCGGCCAGCCCGGCGTGCCAGCTCGTGCCGCAGGCGACGATGCGCACCTGCTGAAATTCGCGAAACTGCTTTTCCGTAACCGCCATCTCATCCAGAAAGACTTTTCCGGTGTCCTGGGAAATGCGGCCGAGCAAGGTATCGCGCACGGCGCGCGGCTGCTCAAAAATTTCCTTCTGCATGAAGTGCTTGTAGCCGCCCTTTTCCGCCATGATGGGGTCCCAGGCGACGTGGTGCGCGCCACGTTCGATGGGGCGGCCGTCGTGGTCCATCACATGCACGCCTTTTGCGGTAAGAACGGCAATATCGCCGTCCGCCAGGAAAAACATTTCGCGCGTATGCTGGAGCAGCGCAGGGATGTCACTGGCGACGAAATATTCTTCCTTGCCCAGTCCAATCACCGACGGCGGGCCCAGGCGCGCGGCAACAATCTTGTTAGGATCCTTCGCGGAGAGGAAAACCAGCGCGTAGATGCCGCGCAATTCCTTCAACGACCGGCGCACTGCTTCCTCGAGTGGAACGCCACCCTGCGAGTTCTTTTCCACCAAGTGCGCGACGATCTCGGTGTCAGTTTCAGTGGCGAACTTGTGGCCTTCCTTCTGCAGCTTTTCCTTCAGCTCGAGATAGTTTTCGATGATTCCGTTATGGACGACGACGATTTGGCCGGTGCAGTCGCGATGCGGGTGGGCATTCTCCTCCGTGGGACGGCCGTGGGTGGCCCAACGCGTGTGGCCGATGCCGTAGGCGCCATCCAGCGGGGACTTGGCAATGACCTCTTCGAGATTGCGAAGTTTGCCCGGGGCGCGGCGAATTGCCAGTTTTCCGTCTCGGGTTACGACGGCGATGCCCGCGGAATCGTAACCGCGGTACTCGAGCTTACGCAGACCTTCAATGATGACGGGGACGACTTTCTTAGGACCGATATAGCCAACTATTCCGCACATGCGCGGCGTCTCCTCAGAAAATTTCTAACAGCGTAGCACGCGGGCTGTTTTACCAAAATGAATTCCAGGGAACGTGTCCCGAATCAAATTACGGCTGGGAGGCAGAGCCCGCCACGGTCACCAGCTCGTAGGACTTGAGATTGTCGCCGGCATCAAAGTGAAACGTTACGCGCGCCGTTGAAGGTTGGAGCGTGTCCGTATCAACGTGATGAATGATGGCCACGATGGCGTGGGGATCACTCGTGCTTTCGAGTGGAAAACCCTGGGAACTGAGGTAAAACGATACTCGCGATTTGGCCGTGCCAGCGGGAAGATGGGAGTCCAGCATCTCGTCGATCTGCCGCAAGCGCGGGTCGGAAGTATGCCCGCTCTGCTTGCACCCTGCGAGCGCCAGCAGAACGAAAACACCAAGCAAGAAGAGGACGGCAAGGGATGGGGATAAACTCTTGGCGAGGAAGTGCGGATTTCTCATGACGAAGGCCGCTCAGTCCACGATCTCGAAGCGGTATTCTTCGATGACGGTGTTTGTCAGCACTTCTTTTGAAATATGCTCGAGCTGCTTCTGGGCTTCATCGCGGCTCCAGCCATCGAGATTCAAAACGAAGAATTTCCCCTGGCGGACGTCGCGCACTGCGGAGTAACCGAGCCCGGAGAGGGCGTGCTGGATCGTCTGTCCCTGGGGATCGAGTACGGTGCGTTTTGGCATTACCCAGACGTGTGCTTTCATGCCGTCAGTATAACATTGCCCGTGACTGCTTCATGCTCCGCGCCTTTCGCCGGCAGAGAGAAAGGCGTGTTCGAAACCCATCTGGACAATCCGGGTCAGCTCCTCTTCCGATAGGCCCATGCGGGCCGCGTTCACATACTCTTCGTCCAGCGTGGTGTGAAACATGGCCGGGTCATCGGTGGAGAGCACAATGGGTATCCCGTGGCGCAGGAGTTTGGGGAGCGGATGATCTTCGATTCTTGCATCCTCGCGGTGGAGTTGCCGGGCGAGGGCGGCGGTTTTCATATTGCTCGACGGGCACATTTCAAGCGGGATCTTTCGCTCCGCGAGCAAATCCATCAACTCCGGATCGTGGATCGCGGCTATTCCGTGGCCGATGCGCTCGGCTCCCAGCAATTCGATGGCTTCGCGAATTTTATCCGGCCCGCCGACCTCGCCCGCGTGCATCAATCGGTGCAGACCCATTTGCGCGGCGCGATCGTAGACGGGGCGGAATTCCTTTGTCGGAACGCTCAGCTCGTCGCCGCCGATGCCGAAGGCCACGATGGCTTTCGAATCGCAGCGCTTAGCGGATTCGACGACTTCCATCGCTGCGTCCACGCCAAATTGCCGAGCGGCATCAAATACCCAGTTGAATCGGAGCCCGCGGCTTTCGAATGGCTCGGTGGCGCGAAGGAGGGCTTCGAAATTTGCTTCCGGGCGCTGCTTTCTAAGGAGCATCACGCCGATGGAAAGGGTTACTTCGGTATAGATCACACGTTGCGTGAGCAAATGTTCGGCGAGGTCGCAGGCGATGAGCGCGTAGTCCTGAGGCTCGCACAAGAACGAAGTCACCCACTTGAAGGCTTCGATGAATTCGGGGAAGTTGCGGTAGGCGTAGCGGCGGCGGACTTCCTCTTCGGTCATGACGACGCCGTGACGGGCCGTCAGCGCGCAGACGGTTGAGGGCTGGATGGATCCTTCGAGATGGAGGTGCAGCTCGGCCTTGGGCAGGGAAGCAATCCGGTTGGAGAGCAAGGGCGGCGTCATCCGCGAAAGATTAGTGCGGCAGCTGCGGCCGGCCGGCGTTTACCCACGCCGTAAGCCAGAAAGAGCCCACATCGGTTGCCGCGTCGGAGAGCTGCCGAATCAAAATGGCGGCGGCTTGGTTGTAGAAGCGATCGTAATACTCGTCGGTGAAGGAATTCTCCCCGCGGCGCGCGTTGCGGTCCGCGAGAAGTATGGTCTCCAGCCAGCTATGAGAACCAAGGCAAGCCTCGAAAGCACGATCTGTAGGGTCGCTGATGAAAAACGCATCATTTGGCCGCATCGGGAAAAAAGACGAATAGCGGTCGATCAGCGTAGTTCCAAATCGCTCGTTGACTGCCGGCTGGCCGCTCAGGTGACCGTCAAAATTGTCGGTTGTGTTGAAGGGATCATGCGCCTCCGCCACGTAGTTCGCGAGTATGGCGGCGTCCAGTTTTGCTTCTTCCCACTTCCCGTCCTTCAATGCTTCGGTCAATTTTTTACTGTAAACACCAATCTGCCAGGGAAGCAGGCCGTTCGCTTCCAGCTTAGTCTTGCCAAATTTCGTTACCGCGGCTTTGTAGTCGCGGGGCAGGGTCTCGAACGGAAATCGCCCGTACTTGTCGAGAGCAATAAAGTGATTGTGCCGCTCGGCCGGAGTTTTCGCGATTACGTCCAGCGGATCGGTGACATGCTGCAACAGAAAGGTGCGGTTTGTGTCGAAGAACTCCCGGATACCCTGCGGCAGCGTATCGACGGCTTTGTTGACGACGAGCCTGTGCCCGCCTCTTCCCCACGCGCGCGAATTCTGCGGAGCGGAAAGGAAGAGCACCACGCAGGCGAGCGCGACTCCCGTGCGTCTCCCTGTAAGCTGAAAAGACCATCGATGCATTCTGCGATTCCTCTTACGCGCGATTCGCTGCTCTTAGGGTACTGTGCTTCCGGCCATAAAAATAATAGAGCACCAAGCCCAGGATCATCCAGACAAAGAACCGGATCCAGTTCATGATCGGCAGGCCGGCCATGAGCAGGAGACATGTGAAAATCGTGACGATGGGCGCCAGCGGCCCGCCGGGGGCGCGGAAAGCTCGCGGGCGGTCCGGCTCCCGATAGCGAAGAATGAGCACGCCTGCCGCCACGAGGGCGAAGGCAAACAGAGTACCGATGTTCGAAAGATCGGCCAGCGTTCCGATATCGAGCAAGCCTGCTGGAATACCGACCACGAATCCCGCCGTCCAGGTTGAAAAATCCGGCGTCTGAAAGCGCGGATGCACACGCCCAAAAATTCTGGGAAACAGACCGTCGCGCGACATGGCAAACCACACGCGGGCCTGTCCGAGCTGGAAAACCAGCAGGGAAGAGATCATGCCCATGAGCGCGCCGATTAGCACCACCAGGCGAACGCCCGAGAAATGAAGTTTCTTGAGTGTGTTGACAACCGGGGCGGCATCGTCCACCAGCGTGTCCCAGCGAACCAGACCGGTGAGCACTACTACGACGGCAATATACAGAAGCGTGCAAATCACCAGTGTTGCGATGATGCCGATGGGCAGGTCGCGTTGCGGGTTCTTACATTCCTCGGCGGCGGTAGAGACCGAATCGAATCCAATGTAGGTGAAGAAGACGATTGAGCCACCCGTCAGAATTCCGGGCCAGCCATTTGGCGCGAAGGGATGATAGTTCGCGGGATGGATGAGTTTGGCTGCAAAAGTCACGAACACCACAATGGCCACAATTTTCAGCAGCACCATGATGTTGTTCGTTCGCGCCGACTCTTTGATGCCGCGCACCAGAATCACCGTCAGCAGCATAACGATGACGAAGGCGGGCCAGTTAAAGCCAAAATGCCAGCCCGGTGCGTAGAGCATGCTTCCCTGCAGATCGCTCAATCCGCCCGGGAGATAGGCCGGAGAAATCCATCGAGGATCGGGGTGCAATCCGAACCAATCGAGCAAGCCCACCATGTGCGCCGAAAAACCAACGCTTACGGCCATGTTGCTGACAGCGTACTCAAGAATGAGATCCCAGCCGATGATCCAGGCGATGAGTTCCCCCATCGTCGCGTACGTGTATGTGTACGCGCTGCCGGCAATGGGAATCATGGCGGCAAGCTCCGCGTAGCACACCGACGCGAATCCACACACAATGGCCACCAAAATAAAGGAAAGAGCGATGGCCGGCCCGGCGCCGGGGCGTCCAAAGGAAGCGGAATGGTGAATCAGATATTCAAGAAGAGGAGCGTTCAAGATGGACGAGGCTTGAAACTTTTGTCCGGCAATGGCCGTGCCGATGATGGTAAAGATGCCGGAGCCGATGACCGCACCGATGCCCAGCGACGTTAGGCTCAGCCATCCAAGAGACTTTTTTAACCGGATTTCAGCATTTTCCGAATCTGACAGCAGCTGATCGATACCTTTGCAGTGGAAGAGTTGTGACGCCACCCATGCTCTCCGATCGCATTCGGGCAAACCGGAAGCCCGAAAATACACAATACGGTTTTGAGGAATGAACGCGCCTCAATGTACCCTGAGAAGCCCCGGTACGCAACCTGCTGGCGCACCCGCGTTCAAGCGGAGGTCCCCCAGATTATGCCTGTTCGAGCTGCGCGTACCGCTCGATAAACTTTTTCGTGCCGCGTCCGGGGAAGCTCACGGATACACGGCGGTCTTCGTCGTCGCCTTCGACGCCAACGATAGTTCCGATGCCGAAGCTCGGATGGCGAACTTTGCGCCCCAGCATGGGATTGGCATCGGCGCCGCGCTTCGCAGCGGGGCGCCCGAAGGAACTTTGAGCCGGGGGTCGGCGAGGAGCCGCCTGGGCTTGCTTCGGTTCGCCGCGCACACGGCGCAGAAATTCTTCCGGCGAATACGAATATTCCGGGTCGGGCTCGTAGCGGCGAGTCTCACCAATTTCCGCCATTGATCCGCGAACAGTCTCCACGAGCTCGCTTGGAATTTCGGCAAGAAAGCGTGACGGCAGGGAAGCGCGCAATTGCTGCTCATTGCCAAAGATGCGCCGGTACACGGCGCGCGTCAGCGTGAGCGACTGCCGCGCCCGGGTCATCCCCACGTAAACGAGGCGCCGTTCCTCTTCGATTCCTTTTTCTTCGGTTATGGACCGGCTGTGAGGGCAGATACCCTCTTCCATGCCCGTGAGGAACACGTGATCGAATTCCAAGCCCTTGGTGCTGTGCAAGGTGATTAGAGTCACGCCGGGCTTGCCTTCAAATTGGTCCGCGTCACTGACGAGCGCCGCGGCATCGAGGAAATCGGTGAACGTTTCTCCCGCTTCCATGCCTTCGGCAAGGGCACGGGCAAGCTCCTCTAGGTTTTCCATCCTTGCGACATCCTCCGGAGCGTTGCGGTCCTTAAGCATGGCCATGTAGCCGGATTCCTCAAGAACGGCATGAAGGAATCCCGGGGGTTCTTGGGTGGCAAGGGCATCCTGTAATTTGCGGATGAGCTTCTGGAACGCGCGCAAAGGAGTTACGGCTCGGCCCGCCGATGCACCGGAAACAAATTTCTCGATGGCCGACCACAGCGGTGTTCCGTCGACGCGCGCGGACTCGCGGAGCGCGTCCACGGTCGTCTTGCCGATGCCGCGCGGGGGCACATTCAATACGCGGAGCAGCGAAATGTCATCCTCCGGATGCATGGCCAGGCGCACATAGGCGAGCGCATCCTTCACTTCGGCGCGATTGTAGAAGCTGAAACCACCGACGAGTTTGTAACGCAGACCGCGCCGGCGGAAAACCTCTTCGAAAGTGCGTGACTGGGAATTCGTGCGATACTCAACCGCGCACGTTTGATCCGAATCGTCGTTGAGGATGCGCTCGAGCTCACCGGCGACAAATTCCGCTTCGGCCTGCGCATCCCGCGCCTCGAGATACTTGAGATTCGATCCCGGGCCGTTCTCCGCGCTGAGCGACTTGCCCAGCCGTTCTGGATTGTTGGCGACGACCGCGCCGGCCGCGTCGAGAATATTCTGCGTCGAACGATAGTTGCGTTCCAGCTTGACGATTCGGGCGGCGGGGAAATCCCGGGAAAAACTCAGGAGGATGGATACGTCGGCGCCTCGCCAGCGGTAGATCGATTGATCTTCGTCGCCCACGACACAAACGTTTTGCTTGGGCCCGGTCAGCAGCCGCATCAATTCATACTGCACGCGATTGGTGTCCTGATATTCGTCTACGTGAATGTACTGGAAGCGCGCTTGCCACTTCTCTCGCGTGGCCGTGGATTCGCGCAGCAAACGCGCTGAGCGGAGGAGCAGGTCATCGAAGTCCAGGGCTTTGCTTTCGTGGAGAAGCTTTTCGTAAGCGGCGAAAATATCGGCGGTGCGGCGCCCGTTTTGATCGAACGCTTCGGCGCGCAAGTGCTCCGAGGTCTGGCTATGATTTTTCGCGTAGCTGATCCGGCTGAGAACATTTCTCGGCGTCAGGCTGTCGTCTTCAATCTGCAGTTTGGTCATTGCCAGCTTGACGGCCGCAATCTGATCGTCGTCATCATAAATGGCAAAATCCCGCGGCAGGCCGCCCGCCGCCGCTTCGCGCCGCAGAAGGCGCGCGCAGAGCGAATGAAACGTGGAAAGCCATGGCTGCGCGGGAGGGACCCCGGCGCGCAACAAAAGGTCCGAAACGCGATTGCGCATCTCTTCCGCGGCTTTGTTGGTGAACGTGACGGCGAGGATGGCTTCTGCGGGCACGCCGTTGGCAATCAGATTTGCCATGCGAAAGGTGATCGCGCGGGTCTTGCCAGTGCCGGCGCCGGCGAGGATCAGCACCGGGCCTTCGGTGGTTTCGACGGCCAGCCGTTGTTCGGCGTTCAGTTCATCGAGAAGGGCGAGCATTTGTCCGCGGTGGTTGGAGAAAGTTTGCACAAGTCATGGTAGCCGACGGTGGCGATGCGCGCAAACTTGTGCGATTCGCCTTCCGTTTCGAAAGACTCAGTGTTCGGCGGACCGGCTCAGGTCAATTTCGAAATACATAAGGCCGCGATTCTTTTCGATGGCCACTATTTCGGGTACGTACAGATGAGCGGAATTGACGAGTTCGAATTGGCTTCGCAGGTCGAAAAAGAGAAGTCCCTGCACCGTGCTGTGCGGAGCGACGACGCTCGCCTGCACCCCTGCATCCCGTATGGACTGCTCAACTTCCGTCCATTTCTTGTCTCGTCCAGTCTTCGGGCCGCCCAAGGGGATGGGCAGCCTTTTGCCGGTTACGTTCTTGGTGGAAGGACGGGTGATCACGTCGGCTGCCCCTTCCGACGAAAGCGGGTTCAACGCCTGACGATCTTCTTCGGAGAGCGTGAGGTTCAATCGAATACGCTCCAGGTTGATCTTCATACTGTCGCCCGAATCATTTCGAAAAACGACCTGCACGGCGATGATTCCTGCCTCAAATGGCGACTTCTTTGGGAACTTCTCCTTATAGTGTGCAGGGTCGGTCCACGGCCGCGCCGTGATGGTCAATCCCTCGTGGGATTCCAACGATGAGCCCTTGAGCGAAGACGGTTGCTGGGAGTTTCCCTGCTGGGCAGCCATCAGGGAGGCGACAAAAAAGGCAAGGATGAGAGTTAGTTTTCGCATCGGGTTATAATAGACTTTTCTCTACTTGAGGCCTTCGATTCCTGGGGGTTGTGCAGGGTTGCCCTGCGTCGCGCGCCGCCTGCTGATGGCGGAGCACGGACAGACCGGAGCCACGCTTAGTGTATTTCATTTATAGCCTTCTCATGGGCCTCGCGGCCCTTTTGCTGGTGCCCTATTGGCTCGTCCAGGGACTGCGCCACGGAAAGTATATCTCTAACCTTGGGGAACGCCTGGGGTTCACTTTTCCCGCGCTCGACAAGCTGCCTGCGCCTTCCACGGGTGCGATATGGATTCATGCTGTGAGTGTCGGCGAGGCGCTTTCCAGCATTACTCTTGCGCGGCGGTTGAAGGAAGCCTACCCCCATCGGCCTCTCATTCTTTCGACGACCACCAACACAGGGCAGGCACTGGCGCGCGAACGCATGCCGTTTGCCGAGGCCATCATCTATTTTCCGCTGGATTGGGCTTTTTGTGTCCGGCGCGCGCTCGATGCTGTGCGTCCGTCGGTTGTTCTGGTGCTGGAGACCGAAATCTGGCCGAATTTTCTGCGAGAAGCCGGACGTCGTAAGATTCCTGTACTTTTCGTCAGCGGACGCATTTCTGACCGCTCCTTTGCACGCTACCAGAGCTATCTCGGAGTTTTTGGCTTTTTCTTGCGTCCCTTCCTAAAGAGCGTGCTTTCCAATGCCCGCGCCTTCCTCATGCAGAGCGAGAAAGATGCGGATCGCTTGCGAGCCCTGGGCGCGCCGGGGAATCGCGTGCGGGTCAGCGGAAATTTGAAATACGACCTGGAGCTTCCCGCACCCACGCCGTTGTCGAATTGGCTCGCAACCGAGCTCAAGCGCAGCGGCCGATCGCCGATTATCGTCGCCGGCAGCGTTGTTGCGACGGAAGAGCCGCACGCGCTCATCGCGTTTGGAACTTTGCAAGGCGAATATCCGAAAGCGCTGCTTGTGCTTGCGCCTCGCAAGCCGGAGTGTTTTGATGATGCCGCGGAATTCATCGATGAATCGCACCGCAAGTTCATCCGGCGGTCTCGCTTGCCGATTCCAGGGCCGGGACAATCGCAAGCCATTCAGCCGTCTGATAACTCCACCATTCCGGATGACGTCACCGTTCTTCTGCTTGACAGCATCGGCGAGCTGGCCTCGCTTTATGGACTAGCCGACGGCGCCTTTGTGGGAGGCTCGCTCGTTTCTTCCGGCGGTCACAATATTCTGGAACCGGCGGCGTTCGGTAAGATCCCCGTGTTTGGCGCATCGATGGAAAATTTCGCGGAAATTGCCGCCCGTTTTGTTGCGGCGGGAGCCGCCATTCAGGTGGAAAGCCCGGAAGACGTCGGCGTCGCCTGGATCGAATTGTTTCGCGATCCGGAGCGTATGGAAAAAATGAGCGAGATGGCGCGCCACTTGGTGGCCGACTCGCGCGGGGCGACGGATCGCGCGGTGGCAGAGATTGCGAAGCGCCTGGACGGAGCCGGGCGATGAATGTTCCGTCACTATTGCCGAGACTGCTGTGGCCGCTCTCGTTGCTCTATGGTGCCGGAGTTCGCGTGCGTGTTTGGCTGTACGCCAACAGATGGTTCAAGCAGAAACGCTTGAATGCGCCCGTCATCAGCGTCGGGAATCTGTCGGTTGGCGGCACTGGCAAAACGCCCATGGTGATTTGGCTCGCCGAGAAATTTCTTGCTGATGGAAAGCGTGTTGCGATTCTGAGCCGCGGTTACCGAGGCGCGAATGGCACAAGCGACGAAATCGAGTTGATGAAATTCCGATTGCAGGGCCGCGTCTCTTTTGGCGTGGGCAAAAACCGCTTCGCCGAGGGCCACCGGCTCGAATCGCAGCAGTTTATCGATGTATTTCTTCTGGATGACGGTTTTCAGCATCTGCAGCTCGCCCGCGACCTGAATATTCTTTTGATGGATGCGTCTCGACCGCTTGCGGGGGAGTTGTTACTGCCCGCTGGCCGCCTTCGGGAACCCGTTGCGGCCATGAGCCGCGCAAATTTGATTATTTTTACTCGGGCCGAAACGGCGTCTGGAACGCTTGAGGCGATCGGGAAGCTTGATCAGTATCCGGTTTTCGCTGCCTCCACTCGACTGCTTGGGTTCCGCCGTTTCGGCGGCGAGAGCGCTCCTCTCTCTGTCAACGAAATCGGCGCGGGTCCTTTTTTTGCATTCTGCGGTCTCGGCAATCCTGACGCGTTCTTCCGCGATCTCGGGAATTGGGGGCTTGCCATTTGCGGCCAAGCCAGCTTTCCAGATCATCATCACTATACCCAGCGGGACATCTTAGAGGTCAGGCGGGAAGGGAAGCGGGTTGGTGCGAACGCATTTGTGACGACCGAAAAGGACGCGCAGAATCTGGGCAGTCTCAAGTTCGAGGAAACTCCGGTGTACGTTGCAGTGATCGACCTGACTGTGACACCGGAGGCTGATTTCAGAAATGTTCTCGATCAGACGGTTGCGGCCGGCGCGGGGGCGGCGGCGTGAAGATCCTCATACGCGCGACGAATTGGGTTGGGGATGCCATCATGGCGCTGCCGGCTCTTCACGCGGTGCGCAAGCGTTTTCCTGGCGCGGAAATCGCGATCGTGGGACGGCCCTACGTCGCGGATATTTACCGCGATCAAGAGATCTGCGATCAACTTATCCCGTACGATCCGAGGGGTTTGAACGCCGGATTTTCTGGCCGCGAGCGCCTGGCAGCGGAACTTCGAGCGCAGAAGTTCGACGTGGGTTTACTGCTACAAAATGCGTTTGATGCGGCGTGGCTGGCTTGGCGCGCTAGAATTCCGGAACGAATCGGCTATGCTCGCGACGCCCGCAGCTTTCTTCTGACGAAGGCCATACCGCTCCCCCGGCATGGGGAAATCCCTGCGCATGAGAAGTTTTATTATCTGGAACTCCTGCGCCGCGCAGGCTGGCTGGATTCCGTGCAGGATGAAACATTTATTAGCCTGCGCGTTTCAGAAGAGAAGCGCCGGAGTGCCGATGAGTTTCTTTGCAAATCCGGCGCGCGCAAGGGGGCGCTGAGAATTGCTATCGGGGCCGGCGCATCGTATGGATCGGCGAAGTGCTGGCCGCCTCCGCGGTTTGCCGAGGTGGCAAATCGGCTGCAATCGGAGGCCGATGCCGACGTCATTCTCTTTGGAACTGCAGCCGACGCAAGCGTCTCGACGGCCATCTCTGCCGAGATGCGTCGAACTCCCGTTGATCTCACAGGGAAAACCGCAATTGCCGATTTGCCCGCGCTGCTCTCGCAGTGTCATCTCTTCATCGGCAACGATTCGGGCGCGATGCACGTAGCCGCGGCTGTTGGCCTGCCCGTCATCGCGGTGTTTGGTCCCACCGATCCGGAGGGAACAGCTCCCGTCACGCCGCGGTGCAGCATCGTTCAGCAAAAGTCTTACTGCAGCCCATGTTTTCTCCGCCGCTGCCCGACCGATCACCGGTGCTTGACCGCAATCACGGCCAACATGGTGGAGGCCGCGGCAAGACCATGGCTGCACTCGACCCAGGTGCAGCGTGCTTGAGCAATCTCCGTTGCGCCCCGCCGTTTTCCTCGATCGCGATGGGACGATCGCGGAGGAAGTGGGCTACTTGAATCACACCAGCCGATTTCGTATGTTTCCCTTTGTCGCGGCTGCTATTCGCCGGCTGAACGAAGCGGGCTTGCCTGTTATCGTGGTCACCAATCAGTCCGGCGTCGGCCGCGGTTACTTTCCAGAATCGCTCGTGCACGCCGTAAACGAATTGATGACGCAACAACTTGCCGAGAAGGGCGCGAAGATCGACGCGGTCTATTATTGTCCGCACACCTCCGCCGAAAACTGCAGCTGCCGCAAGCCAAGAACCGGCATGCTGGACCGCGCAGCGCTGGAACACACTCTCGATTTGCAGCGCTCTTTCGTGGTTGGCGATCGGTATGGCGACATAGAACTCGCGCGAAATGCCCATGCGCGAAGCGTCCTTGTGCGTACAGGCTACGGTGAAGGTGAACTGGCCTGGCACGCGGCGAAGTGGCCCCTGGCGCCCGACTTCGTCGCGGAAGATCTCACCCAAGCCGCAAACTGGATCTTGAGGCAACAAAAATGAAGCGTACGCGCTCGCAAGAGCCAGCGTCAACGTCGGTCGACCTTCTCGCCCTCCGCGAGTGCGTCGAGCGGTTCACTACGAAAACGATCGTTCTCCTCGGTGATTTCGTGGCCGATGAGTTCCAATATGGCGAAATCTCGCGCGTCTCGCGCGAAGCGCCGGTCTTGATCGTCAAACATCGCGAAACTCAGATTGTTCCCGGCGGCGGAGCCAACGCCGCCAATAATCTCGCGTCTCTCGGTGCGCGCGTCCTGCCCGTCACGGCGGTGGGCAATGACGCCGCGGGAGACGCGCTGATCGCTCACTTTCGCTGCCAGGGAGTCAGCGTTTCCGGTATTGTCCGCGTGAAAGGCTGGACGACGCCTACCAAAAGCCGCTTTCTGGCTGGCTGGGCGCACACCGTGGGACAACAGGTTCTGCGCGTGGACTACGAACCGAAATCGCTTCTGCCGGACGCGGCTCGAAAAAAGCTCCATCAGCGGCTAACCGCAAGTCTGCGCCACGCCCACGCGCTCGCTGTTTCCGACTACGGCTTTGGCGTAGCGACTCCGGAACTTGTGCAGCAGGCGTCCGCGAAGCGCAAGAGTGCGCTGCACGTCACGCTCGACGCGCGTTACCGTCTGCACCGTTATGCGAAGGCGGGAATTACTTCGGCTACGCCAAATGAGGCCGAGCTTGAGGCTGAACATCACATGGCCATCGGTCAAGATACCGGCCAGCTCGAGCGCGCAGGCCGCGCGACTTTTTCCGAGATGAAATTGCAATCGCTCCTTGTAACCCGCGGACGGCACGGTGCGGCTCTTTTCGAACCGGGGGATCGCTTTACGCGGATTTCCGTTCACGGCAGCGATCAAGCCGTGGACGTCACCGGCGCCGGCGACACTGTTCTTGCCGCTTACACTCTGGCGCTCGCCTGCGAGGCATCTCCTCTCGAAGCTGCGCACATCGCCAACATCGCCGGAGGCCTGGTGGTCATGAAACGCGGGACTGCTACGATTTCGCGCGCAGAACTTCTCGAGGCCATCCGCGCCGAGGCATCCGGAGCCGCCTCTTAAATCATGCGTGAAGCCGCTTCCAAAATCGTCGCGCGTGATGTGCTACGCGAGAAACTTGCGGAACACAAGCGCCATGGCCGGCGCATCGTTTTTGCCAACGGTTGCTTCGATACTCTGCACGTCGGGCACATTCGTTATCTCGAAGGTGCCCGGCGCGAAGGCGACATTCTCGTTGTTGGTGTGAACGCCGATTCCAGCGTCTGCAATCTCAAGGGGCCCGGCCGGCCCATCCTCGATGAAAACGCGCGCGCCCAGCTCGTTGCCGCACTTCGCTGCGTGGATTATGTATTGCTCTTCGCCGAACCCAACGTCGAAGCTCTTCTGGAAGAACTGCGCCCCGATGTCCACGCCAAAGGCACCGACTACACTGCCGACACCGTGCCGGAACGCGCCGTCGCCTCACGGCTCGGCATCCGCGTGGCCATCGTTGGTGACCCTAAGGATCACTCCACGCGAGAACTCCTGGAGTCCATTCGCAAGGCGCCGCATGCCTGAGCCGCGCTTCCTGGTCGTTCGTCTTGGTTCACTCGGAGATATCGTTCACACCTTTCCCGCCGTCGCCGGCCTCCACGAATCGTTTCCAAACGCCGAAATCGTTTGGCTGACCCATCCTCGCTGGAAAGCGCTGGTCGAGAGCAGCAAACTGGCAAGGGATATCTGGGAGACGGAAACTCGCTCCTACCACTCCTTGCGCGAAATCATCGGACAAATCCGCGGAGAACACTTCACGGCGGCGATCGATTATCAAGGACTGTGGAAGTCCGCGGCGCTGCCGTACTTCGGCGGTGTTTCGCGCAGGATCGGGTTTTCCTCGCAAACGATTCGCGAGTTCGGCGTCCCGATCCTTTACACCGATCGCGTCCGTTGCGCCCGAACCCACATCGCCGATCAGAATGGAGAACTGTCGCAGTGTGCGGGCGCTCGCAACGGCGTGGGTCCCGTCGCTCTCTCAGTGCCTTCGATTCAGGAAGTGTTTGTCTTGCGGCTCCTGCGAGGTTTTGCCGTTGAACGGTATATCGTATTGAGCCCCGCTGGCGGCTGGCGCTCGAAATGCTGGCCGCCGGAACGCTACGGCGCTCTCTGCCAGAAAATCCGTTGCGAGCTCGGACTGCGTTGCGTTGTGAATTATGGCCCGGGTGAAGATGACGTGATTTCTGCGGTCAAAGCGGCCAGCGGGGAAGCCGACCCCATCGCATACAATAGTGCTCTCGATCAACTGATGGCTCTTCTAAGGAATGCCGTCTGCATTGTCGGTGGTGATACCGGGCCGCTGCATCTGGCCGTCGCTCTTGGAACGCCTGCCATCGCCATCTTTGGCCCGACCGATCCGGCGAGGAACGGTCCCTATCGCATGGGAGATCGTTCTGGCAACGCGTCTCCCATCGACATCGTTCTGCGCAGTCCGCATGCGGTGACCACCTACAAACGAAGCGGCCAAGCCGCTCCTTCCATCCTGGAAATTGACGTCGACACAGTTTTCGACGCCGTTCGGCGGCAGGTTGAGGTTCGCCCATGAACGGGGCCGGCAATTTTTTCGTTCGCTGGCGTGTACGGCTAGGCTATCCTCTCGCGATTGCGGTTCTTTATTTTTCCCTGCCCACACCTCGCAGCATCTTGGTTGGAGCCCTGGCAGGTGTCATTGGTCTGTGGGTGCGCGCGTATGCAGCCGGCTATCTTCACAAGCAAGAAGTCCTCACCGTCACTGGTCCCTATGCTTACACCAGAAATCCGCTCTATCTCGGCAGCGGTATCCTGGCTCTTGGAGCTGGAATTGCCACGCGCTCGTGGACTTCCGCCTTAATCCTTTTTGTTTACTTCGCTGTGTTTTATTCCATCGTGATGCGGCGGGAAGCGAGGGAGCTCCACCTGCGTCACGGCGCATCTTTCGAAGAGTACGCACGAGCCGTCCCGCTCTTTATTCCCCGCCTGACCGCCGCGAAACTACTTGGAGACTCGGCCGGGTCTTTCTCTTTCGCCCAGTACAAGAAAAATCATGAATGGCAGGCCGCCGTTGGCTTTTTATTCCTGCTCTTGGTCTTGATGTTGATCTGGCTTCTGCGCCTGGACTGATGCTGCCGCGTTTGCCGCATCGGGACACGCAACAAAGCAGGTGATCTCCAGCCGCTCGCCGTCCGTCAACACATGAACGGCGCCGTCTCTATCTGGCCTCAAGATGCGCACGCCCGCATTCTCTAATCGTTCGAGGAGCTCCGGGCTGGGACGTCCATAAGGATTGTCCTCACCTGCGGATATGATTCCGAAACGCGGCTCTACGGTAGCGAGGAATTCCGGCATCGTCGAATTCTTGCTTCCGTGATGACCGATCTTCAGCACATCGGAATGCATTGCTTCCGGACTGTTCTCCGAAAGAATTTCGCGTTCCACCTGTTTTTCGGCGTCTCCCGGGAGGAGAATGCTTCGGCGGCCGTAGCGCAACCGCAGCACCAGCGAGTCATTGTTCTTTGCTGATGGCGCGACCTCTTCAGGAGCAATCTCTGGCCACAAAAAATCTCCATCGACGCCATCCCAGCGAAAGGACTTGCGGCGAAGTTCATGTTCGATGGGGATTTTTCGCCTGCGCCCCAGTTCTTCCAATCTCGCGAGGGCCAAGGAAGATACCTCACGCCCGATCCAGAGTTTTGCAACGCGAAAATTATCCAGGATTGCAGGAAGTCCGCCCAGATGATCCTGATGAGCGTGCGTCAGCGCGACTGCATCCAGCTTCTGAAATCCGCGTGACCACAGATATGGCGACACGGCGTCTTCGCCCGGTCGACGCCATTATGTTCTTCGTGCCCGGGAAAGCCGCCAAACGCTCCGCCGCCATCGATCAGCGAGTTTTTCCACCGGAAGACACGACAAACAGCGAATCACCCTGACCTACATCAAGAACCGTCAATTCCAACGCGCCCTTTGTCCACGTCTCTCCGAAGGGATAGATCGCTATCGTCAGCGCGCAGGAGATGAACGCCATGCATAACCCCCAGATCATTGCTCTCCGCAGCGGATGCTTCAACCGGATCTCTGCCGCGAGCAGAATGGCCGCGGCAAAAAACAACACAATCAACCAGGACGGTGGCCCGGGAATCCAGTAACTCCCACGGGGGAAATGCGCGAACCACCGGACAATGTGCAAAGCAGCGCGGTTAGCCAGGTAATCGGAGCCGCGAGGAGCTTTCCAGCCGCCGGGAGAATCAACCCGCATGCCAAGGTCAGAAAGCCGAGTGGGACGACGACGCCCGTCAGCGGAACGGCTGCCAGGTTCACGAGCGGCGCCGACAACGTAATGCGATGAAAATCGCGCGCCATCAGCGGCAACATTCCTGTCTGGAGTGCCAGTGTGACTACCAGCAGCTCCCAAACACGAAACGTCAGGGACAATCCGCCAACAAGAGCGTCGGCCGTTGGCTTTCCCAATCGCTGGGGCAGCCGCGAAGAGAGCCACTGCGTCAGCGAACGCAGATCGATTCTAAATTGGGCCGCGCGTGGCTCGTGAGCGGCGTCCCGCGTGACGTCTCGCCAGCCTCGAAACGCGCGAACATATGGCTGCACCGTCTTCGCCAGCCACGGCAGCGCCAGACCCGCAATGCAGCCGATGGCCACGAAGGTCAATTGAAAACTGGAGTCGCGCAGGGCGAGCGATCTTGCTATGAGCAGAATTAGCGCTGCCACCGCAGCAGAATTCAACAGTTCCAATCGACGATAGAAAAATCCGCCAAGCACGACAATCGCCGCCATCATCGCTGCCCGCAGCACAGGCGCGCGCTGCTCGACAACGGCCACATAAGCGGAAAGCATAGAGAGCGTGAACAGCATCGTCCACACTCGTGACAGCCGCAGCTTCCGTCCTACCCAGTAGAGGGCGAGCGCGAGAGCCCCTACGTGCAAACCGGCCACAACCAGTACGTGAAAGACGCCCGTCTTCTGAAAATCCGCCGCTTCGGTCTGATCCACGAAACTGCGGTCACCGAGAAGCATCGCCCGCAACAGTCCAGCAGCCTGCGGAGTGCCTGCAAAGAGCTCATCAATCTCGTCGCGCAATCTCCTTCGTGCTCGCACGAGAAACGTTCCGATGGTCGCAGTCGGCGAAGAGATCCTTTCGATTAATTCCGGCGCTCTTAGAGTGGCCACCAGGTCGATATTTTGTTGCGCCAGGTATGCGCGTCTATCGAAGGCCCCGTCATCCTTGAAAAGTTGCGGCCGCTTTGCTTGTGTCAAGACTGCCACTTCGTCACCCGCATGAAGATCCGGCGGCGGAGTTCCCTCCGGATGCGCCGTGAAGCTCAGGCGCAACCCACCTCGCGCCGCGTGCAGCGCGTCTTCGAACTCGACGCCGGAAAGCTCGATTTCGTAACCATAACCCCACGGAAGGCGCGTTGGCTCATCACGACGATGGCCGTGTCATCGCAAAGGCGTCTTCAAGGGGAAGCGTCCTTGCTCCACCAGTGAGATCACGTGGTTCGCGTCCAGCGGCTGTTCCGCGATGAAAGTTCCAAGTGATCCAAGCAAAACCCAGCTCAGAAGGGAAGCGACGGTCGCGAGAAAAAGACGCCCAATTTTTACAAGCATGATTCCAGCCAGGACGAGAACACCTATGAATATGAAAAAAGAAGAAAGAAGAATATGAGAGGCAGCGTGTCGTGCAACCGCGGGATGCAGGCCCAGTACGATGCCGCAGGCAAATGCCGCGGCGATCGCCACGGCCGGCAACCTCATGGCACTCTTCGCAACCTCACGAAGGTTTCGATGTGAAATGTCTGTGGGAAAAGATCGAACAGATGCATTTCCCTGATTTCATAGCGGATGCTTGGCCCAGTGATTTCTTTCGGTTTCCGGGGTGAGCCCGTCAGCACCGCCAAATCACGAGCTAGCGTGGATGGATCGCAGGAAAGATACACAATCTCTTTGGCTCCGAGTTCGGCGAGCTTCTCTGCGGCTTCCGCACCCAATCCCGCTCTCGGCGGGTCCAGCACTACGAAGTCTGGTTTTTCCTCAGTTTCTCTCAGAAACTCTTCCGCATGTTCGTTGTGCGATACGATTGTAACGCCAGCGATCTCCGCATTGGCGTAAAGATCCCGCGTCGCGGCAAGATTGGCATCCACGCTCACAACTCTCTGGAACGTCTTCGCCAGCGGCAACGTGAAAAATCCGACTCCGGAATACAGATCCAGCGCTAGCGCGCCTTGCGCATTGGCCGTCACGGTTTTCAGCAAATCCTCGATCAGGAAGCGGTTCACCTGAAAGAACGAAAGGTGGCTGACCCGGTATTTGTATCCGCCGGCTTCGTGCGTCAAATAGCCTGGTCCTGTCAATTCAAACCGGTTCTTCTTTTGGTCCAGCAGCAGCAAACTTTCGATCTGCGGCACAGCTTCCCGAAAAGCAGATGCCAGCTCCGCCGCAGGCTTGGGGAATTTTTCAAGCGCCACGTTTAGTGCAATCTTTTCGTCCGACGAGTCGGCAAAGACTTCGATTTCCTGGATGCCCTCCGGCAACCTCGCTGAGCGCGCCATTTCCTGAAGTTGCGCGAACGTTTGCGCGAGGCGCGGCGAGAGCACAGGACACTCGTCGATCGGCACAATTACCGAACTCTCCGGCAGGAAGTATCCCAGCGCCCGCGGCATCCCGCTTCGCACCGCCCATTGCGCGCGGTTTCGATAGCCATACGGTTCCGCTGAATGTTCTACAATCGCGCCATCCCACGTGATTCCGCCAAGCCGCGAAAGCGTTTCGCGCAAAATGTCTTTCTTGAGCCTCAACTGCTCCGTTGCCGGAATGTGCTGGTAGTGGCAGCCGCCGCATTTCTGAAAATGAGCGCACTTTGCTTTTCCACGCTCTTTCGCCGGTGAAGTGACCTCCAAGAGTTCGGCCCAGACCAATTTCTTCTTTCTCGATTTCGCGTTTGCACGCACCTCTTCTCCGGGAAGAACATAAGGCACGAAAACCGTATTACCATCGGAGTGCGCCAATCCATCACCGCCGTAAATGAGCTTCTCAATCGATAATCTTAACTCGTCAGCCATAATATTTGTCCTGTTTTAAGAAAAGTTGCCCTTGTAGATTGGGACTCAAGCCGTTCGATCTTGTTTCCGGATGCCGAGCCAATTTGCCGGCCCACGCTACGATAAGTAGAAAAGACTCAGGCGCGGTATTCCAAACTCTTCCAACAGCCGTTTCTGTACGTACTGTTTCTCGACCATCGCCAGTTGCTCCGCTTTCATGTTCCGCCGGTACATCGCAAGTTGCCCGTCCACTTCGCGCCGGATTTTGAGCATGAGCTCTTCCGGCGCATTACTTGTCAGCAACGCATGTATCTTCTCATCCAGAATCGTCAATCGGCGCTCCAAATCTTCCAGGTCCAGCGTCCCCGGCGCATCGAGGAGCTGGCCGCTTGACTCCAGCGATTCCGCGATTTCCGCTAACCGGCCGGCGATCTGTGGTTGTTGCAAACTCTTTTCTGCCGCACGTTTCAAATGCGCCGCATTTTTCGCAAAATACGTTTTCAGCTCGTCTCGCGAAAACGCTTCGCTGGCCGCTGCGCGCTTGACTTTCGGCGCACTCCCCGCGGCCGCCTCCTGCTGTTCTTCGGCTGCCTCCAGCACCGCGTCCGTGCAATACGCCAGATTTTTCAACGGCTTGCCCGCTCCCCGGCGTGACCTCTGATAGCTCTCAAACGCCTTGTCGATCCCCTTTAGAGCGGCTTCGAGCGGCACTCCGGCTTTCTGCCACGCCTCCATGATCGCCCAGTCCAGCGGCGACACCAGCAGATGCGCCCCGCGTTTCTTCCAGAAGTATTCTTCGATTTCCGTAAAGTAATTGAAGTAGTTC